>Ga0123355_10009398_pt1 | contig 14855 bp, 8 predicted proteins | sample TergutEmb28metaG_3_FD_89872 | JGI IMG/M metagenome (GOLD analysis project Ga0123355, IMG submission 89872) | Embiratermes neotenicus P1 segment gut microbial communities from Petit-Saut dam, French Guiana - Emb289 P1 | ecosystem: Host-associated > Arthropoda: Insects > Digestive system > Gut ...
AGGCCATCAATATCAGTGCAAGCAACAAGACCCCTTTCCATTTTAAAGAACTGAACTAGATCTTCGTGCCTTTTACGATACACTGAAATTCTGACATTTTCTTTCAGAAGGTTCCGTTGTTGCAGTCTTGAGCCTAACAGTTCAGCCTTATTTTTAGGTAAGTCGAGATCCCTAATTAGATCATTCAAATCCTCTTGTGTAATGCGAAAGAATTCGTTAAATTGAAGACAAGCAGTGAAATCAGCGTCTGTAGCTGTTGAAGGTTGAGGTGTCTTCTTCTGGTTCTCGGTAGGCTCGTCATCTGAATCTAAAATATACTGCTGCGGTGGTACTGGAACAGGGAGGTCTTCAGTGTGGGGTACCAGTCGAATAGCAGATGAAATATTAGGATAATTGACAGTCCTCTTTTTTTTTTTGGTAATTCCATGACGAAGTGGCAGAACTATACAAAAATAGCAATCTGTCAAATGGTCAGTTGGTTCCCTCCATATCATGGGAAGGGCAAAAGGCATTGAACGCCCTTTGCTATTAAGCCATTCACGCAGAGTTGTAGCACAAGAGATACAACATACATGAGGAGCCCATTTTTTGTCTTGATCTCCGACTTTGCAACCGAAATAGCATTCATAAGCTTTTTTCACCATCGGTGTTAATGGACGTTTTCGTGTTGAAAAAGTAACTTCTCCGCAAATATAGCAAAAATTGTCTGGGTTGTTCACACAGTTTCATGGCATAGTATAGGAAACGTAACTCACTTTAAAAAAATAACAAGCCTAAACTTACAATTAGTCTCACCAACTTCTTTCTATATAAGTTTATCGTCAGCCTATTTGTGCTCCACAAGCTATCACCTACAGCCACATCACTAACTGGCACTGTGCCAGTGTGACCACTCAGCCAACATCATTACTCACCATCTGGGAGCGCAATGCTGACACATGTATCCCTTCCCAAGTAACTATTTTACGCATTAAGCAACACTTCATGTATTATGAAAACTAGAGCCAAGAATTGAATTCTAAGGCCATATTTGGTTTCAGCACGTTGAATTGACAAGGAATCAACTATTTTGGTTACGGATACATTCTGTGTGTCGACCAGTGTTATTAGTTCTTCCATCAGGGGATTGCCAGGTCACCTTATGTATGTTTATGTGTGGGAAGTATGTACTTTTTATTATCATATTATTATTAGTGGCAAAATAAATTGCTCTGATCCTATTTTCATTTGATGTTTCACGCAGGCTCCATTTCCCTATAACTGGCTTAACAAAGTAATGTCTTCCTATTTTGCATTACAATCGGTCACTATAATTTTTGTATCATGCTGGAATTCCCTGATATCTCTGATTATATTTACCATAAACTAGCTCATCATCTTCTTCCATAGGTGCACGTACTGAAATTATTGTGAAAATATTAAACTTTCCTCTCATTCTCAAGGAGCATATTGTCTCATCTACAGCCTTAAAATTCATAATTGTTTGTTTATATGTCTGGTTAATTAGAAAACTGGTTCCAAAAGTGTTACTTTCATTACCATTGTAAATCAACATTTATTTCCCTGTATCCAACACTCGAATTCTCCTCCATCTTATCTCTTGCATTGCTGGAGTATCAATTCTATACTTTTCCAATTCTGTTTCAACATTCCTGTTCTATACATACTCAGTACATTCCAATCGCCAATACAGAAATCATAGTCCTTATAATTTTCCCTTGGTCTTTCACTATTATCCAACCAGGATCTATTACTACGTTTCTCAACAATAAGATTTTTACAGATAAACATTCTGCTCAGCACAAAACTTACAGCTTGTATGAAACAAAGTTTTTTCAGTTATTGTACAGTCTTCTGCTTGCTGCCTCCATCTTCAGTGTAGTCTTGCGGGACAATCATGAAGACAGAGGCAGCAACCCCCTCCGAAAGGTCCGTGACAAATTACCAACCAGCACAGCTACATAACTCAGAAGGCTGTAATCTTCATCAAGAATGCTGCTACAACCTTGTATTGAATATTTTCTTGATTAAATGATTTGAATTGTTAATCCTTTGGGGACATGGAGGAAAAATGGTAATGATTATCAGAACTTTTATAGTAATGCAATATTACCTCCTTGTACATGTGTGTGTATTGTTTCTGCTTTATCTTCTTAATATTTACAGCTTACCATATGGTTATAAATAAAAGATTTTTCTATTTATGAGTACCGTTTTTGAACAGATTAATTCTACTTGAGATTTCGGTATTTCTTTTGCTCCAATTACTATCCATCTTTGTTATCTACAATTACATTTTCCTGAACAATTTTTAATTAAGAATATACTGTAGAATCATTAATCAAATAAAGCAAACTTACCCTAGCCTGATCAATCTCTTCCACTGAAGGCTTACGTGCAGCCTTCTTCCCTGTATGCCCTATCCTCTCCAACCTTTTACAGCTTACTGTTGCATAATGGCTGATTTGAACATGGATCGGCCATTTACCAACCTCAGGGAAGTCAAATCCTGGATCCCTGTGTCTGTTCATATAGCCATCCAGGTATGACTGAAATTTTGGGGAAGGAGGGAAGAAGGCCAGGCAAATCGCCAGCAATTCCCAGCCTCGACGAAGACTTTCCCTGTGCAAGATAAAAGGACTTGAAATTTTCATTATATACAAAAACTGTTGAAAATAAGCTACAATTAAACATCCATAACTTACGAGTCTTGCTTCACTTCTGGAAGTTTGAATTAAATAAAACTACCATGCCCTTTAAAGGTCTTTCACATCTCCACTTTCCACACAGCATCAGCTATAAAACTGCTATGATCATGAATGGATGTAAAACACAGAAAAATTAAACTTGCAGCAACTGACAACATGTTTCACCCCTTTCTTCAAAATGATGGTGTACATGCCAATACACTGAATTCATGAAAGATTCAGCAAAATATGTATTAACATAGTGCTTGAGACACTTCTGCATCACTACCAGAGCCGTAACAAAGCTGTTCATGTACAAAAAGGTTTTTCCTCTTACAGCTCTGCACACAGCCTGAAGAAGGTTCACCGACCCTGAAAAAACCAACCTCCTTGGATTTTCTGTGGTCTGTCTGCAAATCTGTATGTAAAGTTCATCCCGCAGTCCAGGTTTCGAATAGCCATAATTACAGATGTCCAGTGCTACACTATTCAGAGTCATCCCAAGTTTGGCCTTACGATCACCCATGTATATCTGCACCAGCTTGAACAGTTCACAGGCATCCTTCTTCAGAGCTTTATCTGATACCACCAACATTGGTTTTCGTATGGGATCCTGTAACGACATTATGCATCATACCCAACACAACATGAAATCAATTTCTGTAAACTTCAAATGATTTGCATGGAAGTGGTCACAGACTCTTTCAATACATGATCCTCTTACACACCAGGAGAGACTAATGAAAATTGATAGTCAAAATTCTAAACATTTTAACTAGGCACCCCACAAACACAAGTCAGAGGTGTCTCACTTGGGCAAAACTGCTCCGTTACAAATTATAAACTGACGTTCTAACGATGACCATGCACATATAATGTATGATTTACCCACATCTCTACAGAAACCACAATACTCATGTACCTTCCAGAATTTCAAAAATTACACAATGCCTACATGCAGACATTAAAGGAAATACCTTAGGGGAAATACTATGTTAGCATATCATAAATCATGCCTTTAAAGAACTAGGCAGATTACACTTACCTTTGACCATGACAACATGTCACGCACAGAAAACTTTTTACGAAATATACCCTTCTTGTGAATATTAAGATTATCTTGAGCATATTTCTCTATATCGCTTTCTGAAGGTAGCTTTTTCTCACGGCTCAGGACTGGACGTGGTGACTGAAATCCACAATAAAATAATCATAGTACAATATGCTGATACAAGTAGATTAGGCCGGAAAAATTTTTTGGATGCCTGTTTCAGAAGACACCATTCAGTTGATGCAATGTTCATCCTCACTGAAGGTGTTAGGAGTCTACAAGTGTACTATAAACTGTAATATTACAGTACTCAGATGTTACAACTGATAATACATGACAGTGTTTGTAATAACACAGACATATAAGTTTAAAGACATACCCAAAACAGTACCTGCACTTAATTGTGAAGAACAAGCTTATATCATAATTCTTTCACCCGTTCCATTTACAGGGGGTCTGAAGAATTATAAAGAAACTGACGAATGCAAAATCATGTCAAAGTGAACATTTTTGAAGGTGATGACAGCCCAATAATAAGAGACACAATCCTTTTACTTTTACACATTATTAACAACACAAAACATGTTACAGTATTATGAAATTTTGGTATGTTGAAGTGACTACCCTCAGTTGAAAATGTAGAAAATATTATTAGTGAAGACACAGAAGAGAACAATAATATAGAGCTGAGCAACATGGGTGCATTTTTCATGTACTGTGAGTTACAGTTTTGGCCACATACCAAGTTCTAGAAAACCCATATCTTTATGTCACAGCATTATTCACTTAATGTACCTACACTCAGCTTAATGCAACTCAAACTAAGCAAACAAAACTTGTGATGTCTGAATCCAAAATACTGACCCTTACAAAAAGAGAACATAAAAACTAGAAATGAGTATATACCGTGAGATTAAATGCAGTGATCACAGTGACATCTACATGGTTAGTGCATAAAATATTTACATATATGGACATTACACAGCTAAAACTAATAAAACTTACATGCAAAGATATCCATGGTAATTTATGTGTCGGCATTGTTGTAGTAAAGTGATTACATGAAATATACAGAGTAAAATTAAATTCATACATAAGTTCTCTATAGCATGATTCCTTGATTTAGAAAAATAGTCAAAATTGTTACACAACATGTCACAAGACATTTAGTTTTCGATACACATATAACTGTCACGTAGCATGTTCATGCAGTCCCACTCACATGTACCAAAGAATCAGTAGCAAGATTTCAGGCAGCTGTCACAATGACTGGTGCCTATGTACTACTGTGTGTTCAAGAAAATGGCAAGTTATGCATTCCTTATACCTTGAAATGGAAAAAGAAAGCATCAAAGACCTATCGTAGCTACAAGGCACACACCATCTGTCCATTTAATACCTACTGCCATTTCACAGTGATATGTATCATGTCTCAGGACATATGTTGTATAACAATTTTGATTTACCTTTTAACAAAAAATTGAAATATAAAGAACCCATGCTTGTTTCATGCTGTACAGTTGGAAGCATAGACTAGATACCAAATTAAACCTTCAGGGCCTTGTCAGGTGTAACTGTGATGCAGTGAGATGCTCAAAACGGCAAACATAAGATACATATGACTGCCATTTAATGGCCTTCCCTTTGCACCTCTAATTTAAATTCCCATCTCCTGCACATTACACCAAGCATTTCATTCCATTGCCAAAGGGTTAATAGTCTGAAATTTCTAACATTCAGAAACGATGTGAGAAAGGGCACTTTTCCTTAAAAACTCCAATCATTTTTCCTTAAACTTCACTACAAAATAAATGTTGACAGTTTTAAATGCATGTTGCCATGATATCTTCTTCAAGAGGCATCTTTTTTATGAAACATGATCATATTTACTTCTGCTAATAAGCAGATGTATGAAAAACAACGCTTTTCGAAAACACAAATTTCACTCCAAAAGTATTGGATGCAAAGATCTAAGGACATTTAGTGGACATATTTGGGGAACAGATCCGCCCCCATACTGATTGCCAGTGTTTATCACTGTACACAAATTACTAACCTGCAATGATCCAGCAACAATTTCCGTGCTGGCAGGGGAGTTGGCCCCAGTGTGGGAGGGTGCAGGAAGAGACAAGGGGCGAAAATAGTTACCAGCATGGCCATTTTCATTATGTAAACCATGATAATAACAAGGAATAGGAACTGGTGAAGTATGGGGCACTGGACTAAGCCGCAACTGAAAATACAAAATAAAACTGAAGAACAGAAAAACAAGAACTTTAACCCAAAAATGTGGACAACAGAAAAAAAATAGACTTGCAAATATTATGACAATGATTGTGATAATGGAATGGATTTTATACATGAAGGAGAAAGCAAATCAACAAAAAATTCTATAGAAGTTACACACTGTGTTCACTTATGCTTCTAATATGCAGGTAACATGGTGTTACAACTCTTAATCAATGATCTCTTAAATTGCTGCATGATTAACATGTTTTCAAAAGACATCAGCACTACACACACCATAGAATGTTGCTGGAAGTGCTCAAAGTTTGATGTGCCTGACATAGCATGGTGTCTTTAAAAGATGAACTTGTGCACGTCAAAAATAAAACTGGATGCAGACATGAACAAACACCAGTAAATGGTTTACGTTTGTTAGCCTGAAATTTCACAATGACTAAAAGCTCAGTTTTTCTACAGGATGATATTTTTTTTGTGGCAATAAGGCAAAACAATACTTAAGATTTGATGAAAATATGGTATTTTTTTGTGGTAATATCATTTAAAAAATTCTACACACAGTTTCTTCAGTTTTAATTTTAATGCTTATTCATTTTAACTGACACAATTTCAAGACCTGTTGAAGTTTCTTGTTTTGTCATTATGCCAGGCAACTGAATCCACTTTTTTCAGGCACTCTGCTTCTGTTTATAATGTACATAAACATAGAACACAAATAAATAAATAAATAAGTGTGTCAAGCTGTAAATGCATTAGAATAATGGATTTGGGCGTGAATAATTTTCTCCATCTTGTCCATGGGTATGAAGCCTCATGCTCAAAACTGCTGACCATTCTGCACTTATTTTACCTCTCACCAGACTTCTAACTTTTTGACAAATGGAAGACCAATTTTGAACAGCCTTTATGGATGACTACACAATCTACAAAGAGGATGAGATACTAAGTACCTACTTTAATAACAAACCAGGGATAGAGCAATTCCTTTATCACAACCATAGTCACTGTGACAACAGAACACAAAGTGTTAAGTACTTCAATCATATGTGCAAAATATAATCAGAGAGAATTAATGTAGCTACTGAAACAGACATTTACATGCAAGAAGCATTCATTATATAACAATAGCATGCAAAATACACAAACTTCAAAGGAACCCCAAGCCTACCAAGTTATCAAATATTCTGTTAATACCACACCTAACTCCAAGGCACTTGACATTCTATTGAGTATATGACACAGTTCTTATATTAACTGCACCCAAAGCTTTATCACTGTGTTGACAAAAGCCCACTACACGATTCCATCCTGAGCCAACTCAATGCTATTCACACATCCACATCACACTTCTCTTATACACATTTTAAACCACGGGGTGCAAATGTCAAGAGACTTATGACAGGTGTTGGCAGTCTGTATGCGGCAGTAACATGACTCCTGTGTAAAAGTTTTCTGTCAACCCTTATATTTTATTTGCACCTGTCACTCACACATGGCAAGGTGGCAACTCCTGTTACTATCACTTTGCTTGCTTGTGACAGTTGTTTACTGTCAATGTACAATTGTTTGCATTTCAATTCTTTGGTTTATAAGTGCATGTGCTAATAGTCTATGAAAATGGCAACTTGTGAACAGCCACAGTGCAGATTTAAAAGCCCGATTCATATGCAACAGCAGGACATTTAAATGTACACACAAGAATTTGGTATTATCATCACATTCTGGCAGTCACCACCATTTGCTAGTTTTGAGGGTTTTGCAGTATTGATCATTACTATACAAGGCCACAATGACAACACAAAGTCTCAATATGCAAAGAGGCAACTTACTGAAAAAACCCAAAACATACCACGAAATACAGGTTCAATAATGCAACTAATGGAAGAACCCTTCACTTGTTAACACTAGTAGATAAAGAACTACAAATTAAGTTTAGAGTTCTGTATAATTATCTATTAGGAGGGGACATTTGCGTCTTTGAATGTGACAGAATGTGACTGGAAAAATCAACTTATGTACACAGGCCAAATCCATGCATACATATACCCAATGAATTCCCTTGCAGTTCATTAAAGTTGTGAAACTTATGCTCATCACACACACTGTGCAACAATAATATGGTTTTAGTGGTTTTAGCCACATCAAAGTGTAACAGGGGTGTAAATAAGTTTTAGGTTAACTAAAAATGTGTACATATTAAACCACAACAAGACGTATTCCCAATGCGTTCAAATAATTGAAATGTGCTGATTGCCTTCAATTAATATTCAGCCACAGTCTCCTTGAAGATGGCCAACTCAGGCTGAAACATGTACGAGCTAGTAATATATACATATGTGTGTGTGTGTGTGTGATCTATGCACTGCATACATTGTTGGTATATGTTATTAAGCATGCACACACAGTAAACAAAAAATTACAAAAAGGTGTTCGTGGGTGTCATAAAAAACATTCACGTGTAGTGTGCTCATATGAACCGAAATAAAAATGTCTAAATACAGTCTCACAAAGACAACATATAAAAATGATCAGACTACATTACACTTTGCATTTAAAATCCTGTGCAAATCTTCCCACCATTATTAATACTATATATATGCTACATAAACTGTAGTCAATTAAGTGCTAGGGGAAAATACAATATTTGACATGTTACCTCCATGATGAGAAGTTCAAAATACCTACATAAGACACTTAGCAGAAATTCTGTCTGTTCAAACTTGTCTATTTACCTCTGATTTCTCAAGAATTGGTGAGTACAGTGCTGGAGGAGGTGGAGCTTCCTTCTTTCTCTTGAGTGATGCATGCTGTGTTTCTAGTGGCAGACTAACATTGTTAGGCAAAGACAAGGAAGGGTGCTGTGCAGTGCTGGTCATTGATCCTGAAACATACAAGAACAATTTTAGTAACAGCTAAAGGAAAGGAAACCTGAAATGGTAGTTGACAACTGTGAACTGTTTTCATCAGTGTTTTATAAGCATTAAATTAACAATGAAACCAACCCAGGTTCAGACTGAAGCACAGTAGAGGATGATGCATTTCACAAAGAATGGAATTAGCTAGGCATTGATGAAAACAACTTCAGTTTTTATGCATATATTAGACAATCAGCTTGCCACATGTGACATTTCTGGCATCCAAGGACTGTGGGATGATTCATGCAGGTAGCATAAACAGTGACAGAAAGAAATAGGGAGAAAAATGTGAGCCAGAATCTATGCTGGGCTTTATCAAAACATATGCTTCTTACAAAATTGTTACATCACACTTGGTAAGAACAGCACTGGTGAATGTGATGGACAGAACATTCTGAACATGGAAATGGAGTTGTTTCGTCTAAAACATATGGTTTCAACTACACACATGTCAATTACAGATTTATTTGGAAAAGAGCAATTATCACACCTGTATTAATTTAACTTTTTACTTGTTCATTATTGCTGTGGGCTTCTGTGGAAAATGCAAACCAGTAATTCTCATTTTCTGTTGCTGTTTTCTCATATTTCTGGCACAATTATTGCTTTCCTGCAACTGATGTTTGCTTGCTATTATTGTTTCCTTTTATGCTGTCTATGTTGAAATAATGGATAAAGGTTTCACCGCACACTATGAGTTAAGTAATCTTGTCCTGGACATAGCAGTTAATATTACTTGTCTACCTACCAATGGTCCTGGTATGAAATGGACATCGTGGCATCAGCAGATGCTTAGATACCAGCCTCTAAATTGAGAAGCATATGTTGTCTTTATCAAACACCAGAACACAGCTGGGTGAAAATAAGTAACACTGTACAGCCATAAATAGAGAAACAGCAATAACCAACCATTTCTTGTACATCTGGTTCTCCCAGAATATTCACTGCAATGTTCAAAAGGAAGAAGAAAGGGTTGGTCTTTACCGACTAAAGTACTCTGGGCTAAAATGCTGGGGCATGAAGCTTCAATCCAACAAATGGGAACAACATTTTACCTAACTTAAAGATGACAATGGTGTGAGATCAGTAAAATTTGTCATGTCTAAACCTTTTACTGTAGAGGCAGAGTAATTCTACATTATATTATGTTTCAACTTGATGTATCAATTCTTCTGGTATATGATACAATCTCAATTGCTAAATTGTTACTGACATCGTGGAAGCCCAAGACTCTTTGGACCCTGAAGATGGGGACAGCAAGGTCCTCTGATACATCAGTAACCATTTACGCTGACATAGCTTCATACCCCAGATGTCTTGAATCTTCATCAACACCACTGCAAGAACCTCAAATCTCACATGTTAAGCTTATAAACAAGCTGGGTGGGATTATTTATTACCACATAGCAACAGTAAGGTGAGAGAAGCCAACACTTAAACCTTCCCACACCAAATGCAGCAGAATGTAATGCAATAAAATATCCCCTACAGTGCTTATGTATTAAAACATGGTGCCCAAGGTATTTATTATTTAATCTGATGTTTGGATAAACTCGATTTAAATCATGCATAAAAAGTTTTTAGAAATAAATGCAAACAATTTAACATTAAAATTATAAGTGAAACATATGTCTAGCTTATGATTCTGAAACACATTTTCACTTACAAGAAAAAAGTTGAAATTGAAAATAATAAATAAACACCATCAAATGGGATATTCCTGGTGATAAATATTCACTTCAGTCTAAGAGATGTATGATACTAAAGTTTTGCAAAATAAACCAAGGTATTACAATATATCCAAAAAGGCAGCTAGTCTCATCACCACTTACACACCCAGCTGAACCAAGAAATATCAGGGGTTGGGTGCCATGGCCTCTATAGGTGAATTTAGAATACTGTAGGTTAATGAGATATTGGTTGGGTCAGCAGGTGCAAGACAGTTTCTCATGAATATATTTACTAGTGTTGAAAACAGCAATCGGGTAGCATGTGGAGTGATACGGCGTTCCAGCTTCCTTATACATAAACACCAGTACATTTACTTATCTGTCACACAATCAGCACACAGTATTTTAGCCAGCACACAAAACTGACTTTGACTGTTGCAGTTACTTGTCACAGTTGTAGCCGTGGCCCAAACAGAAAAACTAAATTGCACAGCATGCAACCAGTAAGGATTTCTTAGTTTATTACTAAGTTTTGCAGATATTTTTGCTTGTGTAGGTCTCAGAATTTTTGTTACGAGTGTCTGGAGCACCCCATGTCAAGATTCCTTGCATGCACTGCATGTGACATACTTCTCTGAGTGGTTAATCAAAAGCATTACACATCCTACTTCTTGGCTGAACAACCAGTTTTACTAAACAGCAGCCTCTCATTGCCTGGCTAATATATAACAGGAATGGACAAAGAAGCCATGCCATCTGGGTGAGTGTGAACTAAATACTATTCTTACACAAAATCTTCAAGAACAGGGAGTGTCATTGATTTATTAGGGCACTTCACCCTATAGATGACAGAACATTCTTGTTGATGACAGCTAAATTTCTGCTTTGTGAGAAAACAGAAAACATCAGGTAGGGACAGTTTTGGTATCCCTTTGATGACTATTAGAGGGTGAAGTCATATCCTTCAGAAAAATATAACAGGGGTATGCAAAGTCCACTTTTAGTTAACTGTGCAACTGCATAATACTTTTTTCAATTCTATGTATTTCTATCACTGAGCACAAAATACAATTAAACAAACGTACCAGCTGCTGTTCCAACACCTGTTCCTCCACTTCCCCTGCACTGTGCAGTCTGTTGGTGCTGCTGATGCTGTTGCAAACTGGAAGGTATTAACGTGGTGCCAGATGTCAAGTTGGTATTGTAATACGTCACATCATCAACATAATCTGAACTGTTTCGACAATCTGAAATTCAAGACGAATAATGATACAATTAAAAAGTGTAATGTATCTCATATTTATCTACAACAATCAAAATAGAGACACAATAAGCTAAGATCAATGTTGAACACACAACCTGTTGATCATGGTGGGTTTAAGTTCTAGTACTGAAATTCTACCCTGAAGATGGAGGCAACAAGTTCCTCTGGAACCCTTGTATCTTAAGTGTGATACATGAAGGCAAGTATACAAATAATGTGTAAAAACCGCAATGTATAATGTGTAATAACATGAGTTCTGTTCCTGAACCTGAAAGATATTAACCATTCAAAATTAAATTACACATAAATGCACCACTTATGTAAATATAGCCAACTATTTGCACTTTTATTATGTTATTTCTAAAATACTTCACATAGAATATCTTAAAAGCACACAATTTTAATTAAAATTCACTCCTACATGTTTCAGTCATCATGTGACCATCTTCAGGGAGTCTTTCTTAAAATATGTTTCCTAAAAGAAGTTGCTAATTTTTTTTTTTTTTAATACTTGTTTTTGATGTGGTGGCATGTACGTGTTTGCATGTATGCCTTCTGCTATTCTGGTGATGTTTCTACAGTGGCTGGAGCATACATGCAAACACATACATGCCGCCACATCAAAAACAAGTATTAAAAAAAAAAAAAATGTAGCAACTTCTTTTAGGAAACATATTTTAAGAAAGACTCCCTGAAGATGGTCACACGATGACTGAAACATGTAGGAGTGAATTTTAATTAAAATTATGTGCTTTTAAAACATTCTGTGTGAAGTATTTTAGAAATAACATAATAAAAGTGCAAATAGTTGGCTATATTTACATAAATAGACTTTTGCACGGAAAAATGAAAATAATAAATACACCACACTTGCACACATACTAAGACATGCGAGCAGTAAATAATTATACAGGACACAACATGAAACAAATAAATAAACATACAAATAACAAAAACATTAATAAAGAAGGCAAATTCAAAATTAATAAATCTTCATCAAGATCTCAATCAAGGTGGCTAAATGAAGGAGCTACATGACAGATGGGTCATTACAAAGGTAAAGGTGGAAGAATGAAATAAAACAAGAGACACTTAAAATACAGACAACATAAGTGTGAATAATTTAGTCATGTATACCTACTAGACCACAACACGCTACAACCCAAAATATTCAGACTAACACTTTATTTTGTTATTATCTGTGCACTGATGTCACTATTTTACCTACAAATCTGACTAACGCATTAATACATGCTACTATCACTTTATTATGTTTCAGCCCTCAGGGGGCCATCCTCAGAGAATACTGATACATTTCATGAGTAGGGTCAACAAAACACATGCCCAGATGTAAATATCACATTACAGAGCAACGTGTTGTATGTTACATGGCAGTTGTCCAACTCAACAGTGTGAGTAAAGTGGTATTGACATCCATTAGTGCATTAGTCAGATTTTAGTAAAATAATTCAGTCCATACTCCACCACCATCAGAACGATGATAAATCTGGTGGCACAACACCAAGATGAAAAATGAACACTACAGTATATTATAAATAATGTAAGAAATAACAAATATTTACAAAATTAATAAAGTATGAAGATTCCAGTCTTCTGGAATGGTATGCCATACCATCTGCTACATCGTTACCATTTTTTGGAGGAGCGCAGTAGCTCCTTTTTCATAACCAAGCTCTTCTCTGGCTGCTTGACCCTGAAAATGTAGGCAGTAACACCTCCAAAATGCAGTAACTATGTACCATTCAACAAAGCACAAAATCCCAGCAGACTTCAATCATCATCGGCACCAATGTGAGAACCTCAAACCTTGCATGAATAAACCACCTTCCTATAAATACAATAAATTTTGTTTTAAAAATTATACACTTAAATAACTTGGCAATTTTCAATCCGAGACATTTTATACAAACTGCATGACCTATGAACACTACTTTTAGGTCTCCTACAAAATATATTCCATGTGATCTAGACATAACAGATGTTTACCTGCAAAGTATACATCTGGCACACTGATAATTTCCTCTTTTTAAAAACTGGTTAAATGACATCTTCCAATTTGGTGCAAATGATATTTTTTACACATAAGTTCTCAAATGTATGTTCCTTGAAATGTCTGAATCCTTGTCATAAATTCTGCATTAAAATTCATCAAACTTAGGCAGCATTACTTGGCAGCAATCCTTTTCCCTCCTAAAAAACTACAGAACATACAGCTACACTATCATTCAGGGGATGTTATATGTACTTCAACATATGAATTCTGTGACAAAAATAACAAAGATGACTCAGTAAGCTCCGATACTTTCACACATCATTTGGGTTGTCACAGTAAAGTATACTTTTAACTACAATTATTGAATATTACCTGAAGTGTACTTTGATCGTATCCTGAGTGGAGGCTGAGGGGCTAAGAACTGATTATATGTTTCCCGATGGGTGCTGTCATCATCATCCAGATAATTGCTGTCATCAAGATATTCCTGCGAACTGGAATCTTCCTGATTGGACATACCTTCATCATCAGCAAACTCATCACTGTCATCCTCACCCCTCCCAGTTGAGCGGTCTTCATCATCTGAATGAAGGGAGTCTGCCTCTTCAGTGAGTGCATCTCCAAATCTGTAACAGCCTGCACCAAACAATGAATCCATAGATTAAAAAGAATGATAACTAATATTTTGTTTAAACAAATCATATATTTTGTAACATTTAAAAACTTAAAAAACAATTACATATGAAGAGAGTATTTAATATGTTAACCATTATAACGTTTTCACATTAATTACCTTATTTCACCTGTTATTACAACTAGAACATACTGTACATAACTCTGGGCACAAAAACAAACAGAAATTTCATTTACCAAATTGCTTTTGCACGTATGTGCACATGCAGACAGATGGGGGGGGGGGGGGGGGGGGGGACAAGTTCACAACGTTGTCGGGGCCGTGGGGGGGCAATACATGGTGGGCACTCAAAGGGTTGTTGTTGATAAGTAGGGGG
>Ga0123355_10009399_pt1 | contig 14853 bp, 11 predicted proteins | sample TergutEmb28metaG_3_FD_89872 | JGI IMG/M metagenome (GOLD analysis project Ga0123355, IMG submission 89872) | Embiratermes neotenicus P1 segment gut microbial communities from Petit-Saut dam, French Guiana - Emb289 P1 | ecosystem: Host-associated > Arthropoda: Insects > Digestive system > Gut ...
AATTTAATATTTAAAAAAAATTATATTTGAAAATTAATTTTTACAAAAAATAAAAAAAAAAAATTCTGTATTTTTTTTTTTTTATTTAAATTTTTTTTTTTTTTTTTTTACTTTTCATTGATGATATATTTTACTACACATTGAAATTAATAAATGCCTCAGTTACACATAATTCCATTACATTTACTGATGCCAACAAGACAGAATGTGAACACTTAAAGTTTGCAGCTCTTTAAAAATAATTTATTTCTTCACTTCCATAACAACTTTGCTAATGCTCCACACCAGTGGTTCTCAAACTTGCTACTACTGTGGAACCCTTAAAAACCTCACTAATTCTGCAGACCCCCCTCGCCAAAATTATCTTAACTACTATACCCTAAGGCCCAACTCACGATAGGAAATAAAGAATGAATAATTACAAACAAGAGACACTTTATTAGATCACTGTAAGAATACATTCCAAAAAATATAAATTTCCTAGCTGTATTGACAAAAAACTTAAGTTTATAAAAAACCTAAAAGGAAAAAAACTTCACGTTCTAGTGAACAGAATCAACTCACCTTGAGGACCCCTCAAGTGCAACCTGCAGGGCACTGGCTGAATATCACTGTGTTACAACATTACAGAAAAACAGATTTTGTAAAAGATTAAAAATAAACAAAAATAATCTCACAGAACCTTGGCAAGGCCTCATGGATGCCACCCTTTGAGAACCACTACTTCAGACTACCTAAAACTGCATACATGATGTGAAATGTTGTACCACCTTGTTGCATTCTTCTTTTGTCAATATTTACCTTGGTTTAAAATTCCACGTTTCCCTTGATTTATTCCTCAAAATCTTGCAGAATGTGGCAGTGATGGCGGCAGCAGCAGCAGCAGCACTGTCAGTGGTGGTGGTTTCACAATTTCAAGATGGTTTGACATGAATGAAAATCCTGTTCCTAGGTGAAGGAAATATGTAGATGTAGTCTGTATTGTTAATATTTTGGGACTGTAGTGACTCAACCTTCAAGGCAAACCACATACTGGAAATTACCAATGACATATGAACCTGTACCAAAAGCATACGATTAGTCCACCAGATAGTTAATCCCTCTCAATTTTGTACTCAGGATATCTGAAATATCAGCAACAGAGACTACTTCTACATAATGCCATCATACAGACAGGACTCAATTTACAATTGGTTATAGTACCATGCACATGGACTTAGATCTATTGTTACTGTGTTTCAATGATACATACTCATTCGTTTTGATTCCTCAAGTGAAATGTTACTTGATGTAGAAAAGTTGCATATTTGCATAGGTTCATGCAGTGTAGGTTCAATCCTCTCATTAGGATCCACAACTTCCAACTCAGTTACTGCCACTTCAATAGCTCCGGTTGGCATTCTCTGAAATCAGGTTAACAAGCCTCTGCTTTTCATATACACCCTATATTGCAAAGTAAAAACTGAATTCATTAAACTAGTGCGCACACTTGTAAGAAACATTTTTAAAAATCACTGAACCTAAGTCCTGATTAACAGTGGCAAATAACTGTTCCATGAACTTATTTATCAAACAATTTAATCTATTATATAGGCACTTCTTCTGTAAAATGTCTTGTTTTCTCTTCCCAATCTTCAGACTGCTATGATTTACACACTGTTTTTGTAACAGTTATCATGTTTCAATATTCCTTCAAATTCCAAGACTTTACAGAAATTATCATGGGCTGATACAAATGCAAAGTAGAGATGAATGACAAAATTCACTCTGTACTGTTGTATCAACATACCACATTCTTTTGTCCTGGGGGTCGGGCACACACCAACCCTTTCACTGTGACTACTGTATCCAGACGAATGTTACCAATCTGTTGGCCAATATCTGGGCGCTGGAAAAGAGGCACAATATACACAACATATTTAAATTACACCAACAAATTTCAATTGCTTGTGGCTGGGTTAAAGGTATTCTCTGCAAAGTAAGTTCCAGCTGTCAACTTTGCCTTATCACCACGATAAATGCCAATGAAAAGTCACTGCCCCTGTTGGGTTTCCAACCACCCATGTGAGTCTGTCTCTGCCCATACTTGCATATTTAGGACAGAGTACATGGTTCCATGACAATGGTCATCATTCAGAGTCAGATGAACACAATGCTGAGGGGTATTTGCTGAGAAAGGTGAGGGTATGCCTACTATCTGTCATGTTCTATTATAAATAACTGGGGATAGCAGAAAATGCTTTCTTCAATGGCAGGAATAGAATATCGCAGCATGACTGAGATCCCATATGTAATCAATAGAGAAAACTGTATTTGCGCAAAGGTGCAAAGGAAACACTGATTCAGCACGCTGATGATCAGGTATTTTAGTATTAACATGGAAACAATAACAATAGCTGCTCAAAGTGGTGATAAAGAAATTCACTGTACAACCCACTGTGATGCACAATTGACTGTCACACTTGTGCATTATTACATGGTAACTGTAACAAATTTAAACATTTTATAGCATAAATATTTGACATTCTGAGGACCGTGCATCCTAACATATTCTTATAATAAAACAAATGAGAAGCACTAATTTCTCAAGTTTATTTTTGGAATAGGACTCTACATGTTTCAGACAGTATCTCTGTCCATCATCAGGAGTCTAGCACTGTACACACAACAAAAGGCTTGCTAGCAAGCAGTTAGCATAACCTGTATGACATATGCCTATTGCTGTGTGTACAGTGCTAGACTCCTGATGATGGACAGAAATACTGTCTGAAACATGTAAAGTCCTATTCCAAAAATAAACTTGAGAAATTAGTGCTTCTCGTTGGTTTTATTATAAGAATATACCATAAATACTTACATGAAACCTGTAACTAATCCAATAACAGAACATACAACAATAAATAGGAACTGTCATGAGAGAAAACACCTGTTCAAATAAAACACATCATCATCACAGTTGCATTGCAGCCTGCCAGTAACAAAGAGCATATCACTGCACATTGAGACAAGCAATGAAATATGAGACAATCAGATACAAAAGGAATGGTCAGAAAATAACTTTCTAGTTCATATATTCTGAGTTTTTCACTTTCAACTCTAGTAACAGTTCACACTCGACTATACTGCTATCCAACTACATATGCACACAGTCTCATCCCCCCACAACTGGGGCATTCCCTTATTGTGGGGCTGTGGGGTAAGCGTGCTACACATTTGTGTCCTGTGTTTTTGGCCACTAAGTCACAAATGCTACCATCCTGTGATCATCTTATAATTTGTGGCTGCCAAAATTCTACTTCAACACTGTAAACAGACTATAATTGCTTGGTGATTACTTACCCTGATATAACTAAAAGCTGGGTAAAGTTATCAATTACAAAATTATATGCCACGTAAACTTACTTTATGACTGATCCTTGCACATAAGATGTCATGACAACTCAACAGTTCAGAGACTAAAGATGCATGCATGGTGAGGACAAAAGATGTGATTTTGTGTATAAAGTGTTCTACTTTATCATGGCATGTACACCCAACAACAAATGGTGCAAATATCATGACTTCAATGCCACAATGAATGTCAATTCCAATCAAAAGTTCCTTATGCAAAATAATTAATTTGAAATCACCTTTCAGGACTTAATCCTTTTAACATGTTGGCATCAAATGATGACTGTACTTTTCTCATAGAGTAATGTTTAGAAAACTGAATGACAACTAAAGTCAATGCCCAGAATGTGTTAATTAGTCCACAGCCTTACACAGCTCTTAGCTGTACACAATGCCTTGATACATGTAGCTGTCACTGCTAGAGTGCGAAGGGCAATTTTTGTCTATTAGAATTGTCCCTCAACACCCCTTAAAAACATGCATTTAATTCTGGCACCGAAGGGTTAAACAACCTCCCGTTTAAGAACCTCAACCTGTTTTATTTTTTTCACAGTTTCATAACCTTAATATTGCAGCTTGCACATTACATTACATTACATTTACATAAAAACTGTTGTAACCAAACCAGTGGGTGTGGAATTTTTACAATAGTTTGTACTAGTTTCTTTGTGATTATGAGTGTATGATGTACACTCATAATCACAAACTAGTACTCAATTGACCACCATACATTCAATGCACATTGTGAGTCCTTAACACTCATCTGTATTAGACACACAAGTACATGATCCACTTAGGGTTGAGTATCACTTACACGTTTGAATATGTACCACCACAACCTAGAAGATACTAATCACACCTAAAACATTGAAAATATGTTATACAATCATATCCAACTGATTAGGAAATGATTTTTCTACACATTAACCATAAGATTAAGAAAACCCATACGTGCACAACTGATATTAACTGCTGACCATTTCATGCAATATAAAATTTAAAGGTCTTATTTTATCAATGGCAACTGCAGATCACTACATGTGTTAGAAAACTTACAATATCATTCTATCAACTATAACTAGTAGTAAACTTGGTGCATGCACTCCCTGAAGATGGCATATTCATGCCAAAACATGTTGCAGTAAAGTCTATCATGTTGTATGTATATGATATTGTGTATCTAAGTGGTTGTAATAAATATAATGATCTGAAATGCAAGGAATAAACAACTTCCAGAACATACCGTCTGGTACATAATGTATTCAGAACAGCTTCACTCCATGCTTACATTATTAGGTGCGACAAGTTGTGCTGAACCATAGCCATCTCGCAGTGTGAGAAACCGCCCCAGTCTCTTGAGTTCCACCCAGCCACACAGATGAACTTCCTGTCCAATTACACCCTCATTCAGATCTCCACAGGTATACGTTCGACGTGCAAATCGACTGGTAACGCTTGGTGACTCTTCACAAAGAAAAAAGAAGGAGGGGGAAAAAAGTAAATTAAATAATATATAACAACTGGGCAACACAATTCAATTAAACACACACTGCAGTGTATTCCATCTAAGGTTCACACTTCAGTTATCAAATAAAAGAAGAATTTTTTCCTAATATCTGAAAAATGAGCCATCTCCTAAATATCACACACAAAATTAAACACGTTCTATATGGCTATTTTTCTGAGACCTTAAGGCTGTGAGAGGGCAGGGGTTGTCAAACATGAAGGGTCATCTTACAGTCAGGTAAATATTATCATTATTTTTAATGTCTAGGACTTGAGAAATTACAATATTTTAACTGAAATGTATAAATCATTTCTTGAATTTGATCTGCTATTAAGTACACAATAAATAAAATTTTCATACAAACTGCCTTCAGGAAACAGCTGGAAACACTGAAAATCTACTTACTGTTAATGATTTCTAGGTCTGTCTGGTGACAGGGAAATGCAAAACTTTGACTCTTCACACATGAAGGGCATAAACTTTTCATTAACATATATTTTAAGACCAAGAAGTTCAGACACATTAAGGGTTCTAACAACTTCAAATTAATGAATCTCAAATTTTATTCCATCTCCTGTACTGCAAACTTACCACACTTCGCATATTCTTCACTTGTAATCCTGTTATGAGTTGGTAGAGACTTACTTGGATCAGAAGGTTTATTGGATTTTGATTTTGAAACCTGCAAAATGCCAGGCAAAACTCACATGGTTTATTACAAGTACAAAACAAAGTAAGTCTAGCAACACAAAATAATACAATTTGATGAGGCTCAGACTATTTAACAATGCTGTTTCAAGTACAGCTTGTTATGTCACTGAATAAGACAACAAGATGATCGTGACTGGTGGGTACAGACAGATTCAGTAGGGACTGCAATGCCCATTTCAATGAACTTCCAACAACTGCCTGGAGAGACTATGGGCAATGTTAACAAATCACAGCTGGGTAACTGGTAACATGTCCAATACTCATACCACATACCCACCAAACATAGGTCTTGGAGCATCACTTCTCAACAATCCTATGCAAAACCACATTAATTAAATGGAGTTTATTCAAAACATAAATTTTCCAAAGGCTGAGAAGAACTTGTTTCTTACAATTATGCAATAAAATTTCTTGTGCCCAGTTACACACACAGGTAGAGGAAAACTGTCTGCTGTGTTGAAATCCCAAAACTAGCCATACTGCTTGGTCATTCCCACAGCTCTATTCATCATGTTCAAAATAAACAAGTTACAAATCTCAAATTACATCACAGATGAATTCAAAGCATCATGAGGTCACATTGTAATTCTTCAATCAATGTGCATGCTGAAAATTACACTCAATGCAGCAAATTGGTGTTCTGAATTTAGTAACTGATTATGTTACTGAAATGACATATTATCCACAGTGCAGAACATTTTAATACAAGCTTAATTGCAGGAAATCAAGCCACAATGCATGAAATAGATGTTTACATGGCATGTTAAATGTAACTAAGAAATCAAATTACAACAAACACACATTTTGTATACTACGAATGTAAAGGTTGCCACATCCTCGATGTTGCTATTTAAAGTCTCTAACTCATGGGATTAGCAAAACCTCTTCAACTCTTTAGATGCTGAAAGAACTGAGTCTTCAAATCAATGTATACATGTATTCCAATAATTCAGAAAGACTTATTTTTTAACCATCTGTTGCTGAAAAATTACAGATTTGTAACCTGCAGTATGATGCTCAAAATGCTACATGTCCATTACTAACAATCCCCACAGTATGTATAGCAAAAACAATGTTCATCTACTGAACATGTGAGAATATCAGAGTGGAATGTCAGTTCAACTGTATTATTGTTATGCTACGTACATTATCAGAAGATTTCTTTCCAGGTTGCACCATTCGGAATTCCTTGATGATCACTTCTATACCACCTGTAGGCATTGTCTGCAACACAACAAAAGGTTATGAAATTGCAAGACACAAGGTTTCAAGGAATTGGGTCGTCCATAAAGGATGTCCTGCTCAGGCGGGGGTCGTAACTTTTGTAACCAGATGTGAGGAAAAGGGGAGGTGGAGTCAAAATATCATGTCACAGAAGCCTGGTTACATTATACAACCAGTATGATTCTTCGCAGAGCTGGCTAGACTTCTCACGCTCCAATTAGGCAATTCGTTGGCTCCTGCTGAAGGGGCAGAAGATGGCCTGTAGTGACTGTTTCCGATCGGCCTAAATTGTGGACACTTTTTATGTCCTGTATTAGTAATACAGTATGGACTAGTTTTTGGCTTTAAACAGTGAACATTACTATTTAGGGGCATTCAATTTTCTTGTGGCTTGGTGGGGTCATAATAAGTTTATGACATCATTTTGGACTGGAAGGGTCACATTTTTCTGATCAAATGTGACAAGAGGAGAAGTGGGGGTCAATTTTACGCTGAAATTATGCAACATCAAAGAGGACAACCCCCATGGCAAAATCTGGGAACACCACAGCATGAGACACGAAACTAGACACTACAGGTATTCGTATTTAATATTACAACACACATTCACATACCATACTAGTATTTACATGGTAAAAAATAACCCACAGTTCTACTAGAAATGTATACAAACAGTTCCACTAAAGATATTTTAAAACAGTGTGTCTAAGGAAAACAAGAGTGCAGTAGCTGTTTTATAGATACTCTGCAAATTCAGATAAAACAAAGTGGTGTTGTACTGATCACAGCAACAGAAACAACACCTCAAGGTTTAACCAATGTTTCCCCCCCCCCCTCTTTTATTCTTTATTCCTTTATTTACTCATTTATTTATTTGCTGAAACAAAAGCTTCTTTCAGTTCTCTCAAATTGAAAGGGGGCATTATGAAACTAATGGATGGCCTTCAATTCTGTTTGTAACAAATAGCTCCAACTATGATCCTATCAATTTTCCTGGTGTTTTCCTACCCAACAAAGTAAACCACTCCATTTCTAAAGTATGGAACACCCATGATGCCGAAACTAATGTTGACAATAAAACCAGGGTAAACTACAGTTTGACAAGGATGTCAACTCTGGCCAGACTACACACTCCTGCAATCTATGCTTCAGCAGTAATGAAAGCATCTAAATATGCAATAAAACCTCCATGAAGATTCAAATGTAAGGGAAATTCAGACTCTCTAAATGTCCACAGACCACCACCAAGTGTTTTAAGAGTTTGATATATGGTGAACTACAGGATGAATAAACAACAAGCAATAGCAACCATGTTGATGACTATTACAACAAAGGTTACATTTGTACAATAATATCCAAACTCGCGGGTTTAATGTAACAGTAAACTATATAATTATCTTTTTCTGAGACTAAGTTTAAGGACATGGAAGAGATAATAAAATTACACATGCCCGTTCCACAATGTACTTGTGCATCGGCTTGCACGTAACACAGAAAATGTAATGAACCTGGGCAGCATTCATTATCCCACAAACCACAATGCTATTCCCATTCGAGCACATCTTTTCTAAATAACAGATAAGCACTAAGTCATCAAAGCTCATAACAAAATGAGAAAAAAAAAGAATACCTTCTGAACATGCACATAAAAGTGACACAACTGAGCTGTTAATAAAATATACACAACATATCTGTTACAAACACTGCACAGTTGTGAACAAGAAACACGGAAACAATTGTAACAAGAGTAATAATTGCCATCAACACAATTACTTACTTGTTGTGTGGACAGCAATTATTTCTCTTATTACATCTAACACAACATAAAAATTAAGAACAATTCTAATAACATTTACCACATTACGCTGTCCAGGAGGACGAGGATATACCCACCCTCTCACAGCAACATAGGATTCTACAGGCATGTTAGCAAGGCGACGCCCAATGTCAGGACGCTGAAAGGGGAAGAACAAAACAGGGCATATGTACTGGTCAGTGAAACAAGAATAATAACTGTGACTCAAAACTACTGGCTGATGCTGTTGCTCCTACACCTAATACTCCTGCAGAAGTATGGAAAATAAGACAAAGACATGTCATAATTTAGTTTTCAACTCACACAGGGTACAATACAAACTAAATTTTTTGGAAAAAAAATTGAATACTATATCAAGGCATTAGATACATGGCTTCAAGAGCCAATGATTCCTGCAAAATAAACTAATGAAACTGGTGTCCACCCGCACCTAACCTTCAAGAAAGGTTCACTTACAGGAATCCAGAACTGATTAGCAGTATTCCACATATCATCAATGAACTTACATCGTCTGGTGCAACAACCTGGGTCATGCCATACTGATCCCGCAAAGTGAGGAACCGTCCAACACGCTGATATTGGACACGTCCACAGAGTTCGACCTCCATTCCAATATGACACTCCCTAAGGTCTCCACATGACACTCGATTTACATTATTTGGACCTTCAAGTAAGAATAAACCCAAATTATTCATGTCCCATTCAATTATAAAATCACAGTAATGGTACCAGCTTTGTTGGTAATTAACAGCTGCACAAATTAAATGCTACATGCTGTTCAGTACGCCATACATCCTCATATGCTGTATGAGACACAAATATTATAAAATAAAACACCAGTACGAAGCGCACAATCAAATTTTTAGTCAATAAAGAATGCAGACATTGTCATACATTACTTCTCTATATAGACAGCAGAATAAAAGAGCAGGTCACAAGAATTAACAGTTTTCAACAGTACTGAAAAAAACTTAACTACATTACCTTGTGCAACTACTTTCATATATTTCATTAACACCATATCAATTTGTGCACTTGCCTTACATTCCTTCTGGTCAGCATTAGAATAATATTTCTTCACAAAAAACAGTACTGTACATTTTACTTCTAATTTCAATATTCGGTAAAGTCTGTACTGTGAAGAGCATTGCAATATAGAATCACCCATTGACATCAGTGATAGAGTGTTCATCTGATAGCTATTAATGATAAATTAATTCTCCATATTCTACCAACAGTATCACAACTAAACATGACCAATCAGAAATCAGTTGCTAGGAATAATCAGAGAAAATTATAGTTTATACTGTGTAACAGCATGAACAGACACATATTTAAAATGCTTGCATTTGTCAGTGTTTCGTTTGTAATCACTTACTTCTTTTATACCAGAACACCAAAAATTTGTGTTCACCAACAAAAACCTAAGACTCATTAACACAGTACCTGCACTACAACTGTTATACAGATATATAGGAATGCAGAACATCTAGGACTTTAAGTGACAATAAACTTCCAAACTGTGTGTTAGTGCAGAACTATAATGAAAGTATCCGCACACCCCAGATTTATTCCAGTTGAAACAATCTGCCAAAAAGTGTGAAAAATATCTTCATCACATCATGGTGTACATTTCCACTCACGATCTTTGGTAACCCTCACCTATACCTATGTCAAATAAGAAAGAATGAATCCATACATTTCAGAAGAGAGCACCTACATGATAGGTTTTCTATTGTGCGTCTGAGATAGGGATAGTAAAGATGAAACTGATGGTCAGTACATAAACTTAACTTATAAACTGCAGTGGGGTCATAAATCTTTTACTTTTAGAGGTAAGGGAAGGAGCATATATCAGAATCAACAGTGAAACTGACCACTAAAAAATCTGGGTCCTTTATTGCACTTTATTCCTAGACCAACAGGTAATTCGGATGATAATTAATTCCACTGTCTTACACACCTGGTTCCCTACCAGAAAACCTGTTGGGGACACTATACAATCGCCCTGGATGAGGCAGTGGTGGGCCATACATATCCGATTTCAAGATCTGCAACAATGGGGATTAGGAGTTTAGTTAGCATACAAAAGACCTTTGTTCTATGCTCTATGCATAAGCTCATAACACTTCAGACTAGTTTCAATGTTTATATTTGAAATTACATATACAGGCCCTTATTGTCAAATTAATTTTCAACAGCTTAAACCGTTCAATGACATCACAATACTGAATAATTAATTCAATGTGATGTGCAAACAGGTGGTTGTAACCTAATTTGATGTACTATCCCAGCATTTACTTGGAAAGACAGATAAAAACAACAAAAAAGTTTTTCTGGGCAGCTTGTATCCAAGTCAATACTGTAACTCAGACTTCTAAAACATGTAGCAGAAGTGCTGAACACTCACTGTTTTGCCCCATCAAATATACATTCATACTTAATTACACATGTTTTCAATGTTGGAAAACACTTTAATGACTATCTCTTCTTACATCACATCTTTAATAAAACATATCACTGAGACAACGACAAAACAGGTATAATTTCCATACCCAAATGAGGCAACACATCTGTGTAAAAGCACATGGGATTCTGAGCCCAGAGATCATGTGCCTCACTCTGCCAGCTACAATGAAACCCTCCCACATCATTCATGTTAGAATGGCACAGGCCATGGTCATTTCGTAAAGAGCACAGTGTTTCCATGCCAAGTTGTGGTAATATTCTAACATGTGCCTGGAAAAACTGAGGTAACAAAACATCAGTTATGCAGATATATGTGATCAGTGCCATCAGTAACATACACTAACCCCAAAACTATGTTTACTGTATCTCCAATACTGAATCATCAGCAGTGTGCTCTTTGCTTTTCTAACTCATGCTGCCTCTGAAAATAAAAGTACACTCTTTCTCCAATCTGTTAATTTCAAAATGTGGCAATTAACAAACATCATTCTCTTAGACTGAATACCACTGGAAATTGCCTGTACTTCAGGTTTATTCCTATAAATTTGCATCGACAATCAACGAATCCAGACCCATTCTAAATTCAACTTTACAGGATTCTGGCCATGATAATATGATTGCAGTTGAACAACCTCAAAAAGCCGATAAGTTGCATTCTAAATTGCCTTACTGTATACATACCCTACAGATTAAACGAAATATATAACCATTATACCTTAACCTCACTAGCGAGACTTAAGCAACACAGTTCGCCACATTTTCAAACGAGGGTGATACCTCAAACTACCTTACTTTTTACACTGCAAGGAGAATGACAGAAAAATATTAAACGAAATACACTTTGAGAAGTTCACGTTTAGATTATGCAGTAGACTAAGTCACGTATACCCTAGCCCAATTAAAATGCGTTCAGACATGCAACTCAACTGCCGTTGACTTTTTACTACCTTTGTCAGCAAAAACAGTCGCCGACGCAAATCAATCGACGCACTAATTGTTTTACAAAGTGGCCCTAAACACCCATACATTTCTCAGCGAATATAAACCATAGGCTATAGCACGTTCAAAGCACTTGCATTTCCCACCATCAATAGATATATCCCTCACCATCCACAACCCTGTAGCAAAAACGTGGAGTGGTGTGTGTGTGCTCAGTCAATTTCATTATTAAACTTACAAGCCCAGAAGTAAATGGATTTCCCGCAATTCTTAACAGAACAGAAGTCCGCAGTCAACTAACAATCAAATGAATGACTATGGCCGAAGGTGTGGGAAATGTATTTCAGACTGTCATCGATAATATGAAACTTGCATTGCAACAATTGGAAGGTGCGTATGTTAGCTTTTATTTAATGTCATATTTCTCCTTGTTTACATATAAGGGGGGTTGCTATTTGTATGGCGAACGTGTAGTATCTAACTAAATACAGAGCTAACAAAATTTGACTGCCAGATGTAACTTACTACAAACTTAGTAACTTTTCGTTTTGATTTATTCATTACGTTGGCATTTTTTAATAATTATGACAGTTAAAGGTTCATTGCCGCATTCACAAGTACCTGCCACCTGTTCCTATCCTGAGCCAGCTCGATCAGTCCATGCACCCCACATCCTACTTCTTGAAGATCCATCTTAATATTATCCTCCCCTTTATTCCTGGGTCACCCAAGTGGTCTCGTTCCCTCAGGTTTCCCCACCAAAACCCTGAATACGCCTCTCCTACCCCCATATGCACTACATACCCTGCCCCTCTCATTCTTCTCCATTTTATCACCCAAACGATATTGGGTGGGTAAAATACCTTTTTAAAAAAATTCTCTTCATGAATCCCTCATTCCTACAACCATGATAATTATAATAATTCTCTTTTGTTGTTTGAAAATACTATTACTATATAAGGAATTTCCCCAAAAGATTATTCCATAATTCATAATGGAATGGAAGCCAGAATAGTAAACCATCTTCAAGGTATCCTGTGTCACAAAAGGTTTAATGACTCTAACCACAAAACAAGCCACACTTAATTTCCATATAATAATTTCTATTTAGCTTTTCTCCATTAATGTATTACCAATCATTCCTAAAAATTTTATGTTAGTAATATTGAATTTTATATTGTTATCGCAACCAGCACTAATGGGAATATGTGAGCTATTCTTAGCTAAAAATTGTATGAGACCAGTTTTTGCAAAATTCAGTGACAACAAGTGTGCTTAAACTTATTATTATTATTATTTACTATTATACATATTAATATATTATAATATAATACTAATATATTAATATTTAATATTAAAGTTATTAATATTTGTAAATGCCCCATTGATGCCTTTTACAAAATTAATAGGATTTGGGCTGTATCATCCTCAAATAAAACTAATTTGGATTTATTGTTGTTATCTTTGGTATTTTTTATTTTCATTATATCATTAATATAAAACAAGAACAACAATGGTCCGAATACTGAACCTTGGGGCACACCATGCTCTACTATTCCCCAGCTGGAGCAAGATTTAAGGTCATTATTTACTAGTTTTACCCTCTGATGTCTGTCTTCTAAATAAATTTTCCTTTTTTTCTACTTTCAGCATTTAATAGATTATTCTGTACAGCTCCTAGTCATCTCATTCTAATGCTTCCCAATTTCCATGTGCCTTCTGACTTGTTGGCAAGATTGTCACAGCCACTCTAGTTTGATCCATTTTGATCACATGCCCCAGCCACTGCACCTTTTTGCTTTTCATATCTGCTACCTACCTTGGAGATTTTGCATAATTCTGTCAGCTCTCTGTACTGATTGTCCACAACCATTGCCCAGTTACTGATCCAAACACTTTTCAATTCTTCCCATCCAACTTATGAAACTTAACTGTCCATTATAGTTGCATCCACAAAATGCAACTCAGTTTAACACTGCTGTGTATATATTAATTTGTAGTTTTCTGTTGACAGTTCTGGACTTTGAATATGTGCAATAAATAAATAAATAAATAACATTGATTATCAGCAATAATTCTCATCTTGATTTCTTCACTAATTTCATATTTCCCTTACAGAATTAAAGTATGTTCCTGAATACGCACTCTGATATCTTCAAAAGATTATGCATCCATATTTATATCCAAAAAGTATTAAAATGCGTACCAAAATGTTCATCGTTTATGTACTTTAAGTATTAAAACTGTGAACAGAAATTGAAATTATTCAGTGAAAAAATGATCTGTGACTTCTTAAAATTGTTCTTCTTCATGAATTTGTCTCATTTATTTTCAGGTAGAGAAGGGTTGGATAAATCAAACCTGGAATTTAACCTTCAAGATTTTTGGCTCAGATTATGTACGTATTCTAAGAGTAGATGACAGACAACACCAGGTACATACTGTACATGCACTGTTACCACATCCTACATACTTAAAATAATAAATGTAGTTTGATAATTTCAAAGTTAACACAAACATCTGGTAACTGTGGTGCACCTGAAAATTCATGTTTCTAAACTATTTTATTAATGTGAATATATTTCAGAAACAGACCAGCCTCGTGGTCTAGTCTCTGCCTACTAATCATGAGGTCCCGGGTTCGATTCCCGGTTCTACCGTGGGAATTTTCCCTGAAAAGGACGATTCCCGCGGTGACCATGGTCTGGGTAGGTTAGTAGAATTTAGGTTTAAGGGCCCTCCTGGCACTACATCCTCCTATATCACCACTCACATCATCGGGACAACATAACCACGC
>Ga0123355_10009400_pt1 | contig 14853 bp, 9 predicted proteins | sample TergutEmb28metaG_3_FD_89872 | JGI IMG/M metagenome (GOLD analysis project Ga0123355, IMG submission 89872) | Embiratermes neotenicus P1 segment gut microbial communities from Petit-Saut dam, French Guiana - Emb289 P1 | ecosystem: Host-associated > Arthropoda: Insects > Digestive system > Gut ...
CTATGTGCGCGCGACCGTGGTCGGCGGCGCCACACAGTTCCTCATGCAGTGCCTGTGTCTGTCGTGGCGGCTCTACGGCAAAGCGGTGCTGCTCCCGTCCGTCACCTTCCTGGCGTTCCCGTCATCGGGCCGCGGGCCGGCATTTGACTCGAGCGTGCCCTGCTACCGCCAGGCGCCGCCGAACCTGAACAGCTCGCCGCGGGGGCAGGCGCCGTGAAGCACGCGATCATGACCCATCGCCGCGACTTCATCGCGGTGGCCGTGCTGGTCGCGCTGGCGCTCGCCACGGTCGGCTACATCCTCAAGCATCAGCCCGCGTTCACCTTCGGGCGCAGCTACTACCAGTTCAACGCCGTTTTCGACGAAGCGTCGGCGGTGACGCCCGGACAGGGGCAGTCGGTCACGATCGCCGGGGTCCAGGTCGGGCTGATCGGCGGCGTCGCGCTCGAGCACGGGCAGGCCGTGGTGTCGCTGGACCTGTACAGGCGATACGCCCCCATCTACCGCAACGCGACCCTGCTGCTGCGCCCGCGCACACCGCTCAAGGACATGTACGTGGCGCTCGACCCGGGCTCGCCGAGCGCCGGGCGCCTCCCGGCCGGGGGCACGCTGGGGATCGCGAACACCCAGCCGGACATCGACGTCGACCAGATCCTGAGCTCGCTTGACGCCGACACCCGCACGTATCTGCTGCTGCTGCTGGCCGGCGGGGCGCAGGCGTTCAACGGCAAGGGCGCGACCGCCAGCAGCCCGAGCGCGTCGACGGCGGCGACGCTCGCCGCCGACTTCAAGCGCTTCGCGCCGCTGAACCGGAGCACGCTCGGATTCACCCAGCTGCTCGCGCGCCGAAGCGCCAACCTGCGCCGCGCGATCCACAACCTCAACCTGGTCGCCACTTCGCTGGGGGGCGTCGACACGCAGCTGGCTTCGCTGGTCAAGGCCGCGAACGCGAACTTCGGCGCGATCGCGTCCGAGGACCACGCGCTCTCACAGGGGATTTCGCTGCTGCCGGGGACGCTGCAGCAGACCAGCACGACGCTCGGCCAGCTGCAGACGTTCGCGAACGTGAGCGGCCCGGCCCTGCAGAAGCTGGTCCCGTTCGCCCAGGATCTCGGTCCGGCCCTGGAGGCGCTGCGGTCACTGGCCAAGCAGACGACGCCCGCCATCCAGAACCAGCTCGAACCGTTTGCCTCGAACCCCGGCATCCACAGGCTGGTGCGGACGCTCGCACCGGCGGCGCGCGCGCTGTCGAAGACCACGCCGGTGCTGACCAGCTCGTTCTCGGTGCTCAACAAGCTCGTCAACGCGCTGGCCCACCAGCAGGGCGGTGGCGAGCAGAGCTACCTGTACTGGGGCAGCTGGCTCGCGCACAACCTGGACAGCCTGACCTCGCTGCAGGACGCGGTCGGCCCGATCATCCAGGGCCAGTTCATGGCCAGCTGCCCGTCCCTGAACCTGCTCGAGGTGGCGCTGCAACCGGGCACGCCATCGCTGACACCGATCCTCAACCAGCTGAACGCGCCGAACTGGTCGAAGATCACGAACTGCTTCGGCGGCTGACCAACGATGCAGACGGCCGCTCCCAGCAAAGCCCGGATCTTCGCGATGGTCGCGTTCGTGGCCTCGTGCATCGCGCTGCTGCTGTTCCTGTGGATCTCGTTCGGGGGATCGGTGCCGTTCGTGCCGAAGGGCTACCGGATCAACGTTCAGTTCAACGATGCCGTGCAACTGGGGACCGAGGCGGACGTCGACATCGCCGGGGTCACCGTCGGCAAGGTCGTGAGCGTCGGGCTCGACCGCAGCACAGGGCGCACCCACGCCGTCCTGCAGATCGATCCGAAGTACGCGCCGCGGCCCACCGACACGCGCGCGATCCTGCGCCAGAAGACGCTCCTGGGGGAGACCTACGTGGAGCTGTCGTTCGGCAACCCGGATGGCCCGATGCTGCGCGACGGCGGCAGCATCTCCCAGGCGCGAGTGGCCCCGACCGTCCAGCTCGACCAGATCCTGAGCACGTTCGACCCGCAGACGCGCAAGGCCTTCCAGACCTGGATGCAGGACGACGCGGTCGCGTTCACCGGCCGCGGGCAGGCGTTCAACGATGCGCTGGCGCAGCTGGCGCCGTTCGCAACCAACGTCTCCGCCGTCCTGGAGGTGCTCAGGCGCGACAGCGGCGCGACCAGCACGCTGCTGGGCGACGGCGGCAGGGTGCTGTCGGCGATCAGCAGGAACCCGGCACAGCTGCAGGGCCTGATCCGCAACGCCGACACCGTGTTCGGCACCACCGCCCAGCGCAACCAGGAGCTTGCCGCGGCGGTCAGGGCCTTCCCCGGCTTCCTTCAGGGCACGCGCTTGACGGTCGGGGATCTGCACAGCTTCGCCAACCAGGCAAAGCCCCTCGTCGACGAGCTGAAGCCCGCCGCCGTTCAGCTGAGCCCGGCGCTGGTGGCGCTCGAGCGGCTGGCGCCGAGCTTCGAGACGGTGATGACGGCGCTGGGGCCGCTCGCACGGGCGTCGCAGACGGGGGTTCCGGCGCTCGACTCGTTCCTCGCGGTCTCGGCCCACGCCGGCCCCGGAGCGGCGAAGACGCTGTTCACATCGCTGACTCCCTTCCTCGGGCAGCTGGTGCCGGTCTTCGACTACCTCGGCGCCTACCGCAGGGAGCTCGCAGCGTTCTTCGCCAACGCGACGGCGTCCACCCAGGGGCAGGCGCTCGGCTTCAGCACCAGCGCGCTGGTGCACTATCTGCGGGCATCGGCTCCGCTCAGCCCCGAGTCGCTGACGGCGCAGCCGGTGCGGCCGTACTCGAACCGCAGCAACGCCTACCAGGTGCCGGGCGGCGCCAAATCGCTCACCGGCACGACGAATCAGCTCGGCACGGCGCTGGACGTGTTCGGCGCCTACCTGTGCACGTCGCACCCGCTTCCCGCGATTCCAACAACGCCCAACAGTGTTGCGTTCCAGAGCGAACTACCCTTGTTCTACGGAGGAGGAGACGCTACGAAGGTGCCGACGCCTGCTTGCAACTCGCAAGCACGCCTGAGCAACGTGCTACGCACGGCGCTGGGGGCGGGCCTGGGACCGGCCAGCGGCTTCTACCCACAACTAAAACCCCTTCCGTGACCACCTGGCCGGGGGCACGGGATGCGACGCTGTAAGCGAGAAGGAGAATTCAGGATGCGACGGAAACTGGTAGCGATCACGGCCTTCATGTGCCTGTTCGCAGCTGGCACCGCCTACGCCGCCACCCCGGTCACAGGCGGCCCGAACACCTACACAGGCAGCTTCACCGCCCACGGCAAGGGCTCCGCGTCCAAGCCGGTGGCGATTTCCATGACCGAGCAGCTCGGCATGGGCAGCACGACCGCGGGCGACGTCGGCGCGCCGCTGACCGACATCAAGTCGACCATCGCGGGCGTCAAGACCTACGGGCAGTACTTCCCGAAGTGCACCATCGGCCAGATCGACGCCGGGGCCGCGACCGGCAAGTGGAACGGCGTCTGCCCCAAGGGCTCCCTGGTGGCGAGCGGCCACGTGCAGGCTGCGCTCGTCAACGCGACCGCCAACCTGGCCGGTCCCGGCTCACCGTGCTCCCTGAAGCTGTGGGTCTACAACGGCGGCGTTGGCAAGCTGACGTACTTCTTCACCACCAGCCCGTCGCGCTGCGACGGCCTCTCGACCGGCGCGGCTGCCCCCTGGCAGGGCACCGTCAAGCAGGCCGGTGGCAAGCTGATCAACGACGTCCCGGAGCCGGCCGATGTCTCGTACAACGCCGGCAACCTGAACTCGCTGTACGGCTCGCTGCAGAACGAGACCCTGAACTGGCTGAAGGTCACCGTCAAGCACGGCGGCAAGACCTATCCGTTCCTGGCCTCGACCGGCTGCCACGGCTCCCGCGCGTACTCGATCGCCTACACGGCGACGACGTCGACCTCGCCGTCGGCCGCGAACGAGTCGAGCGCCACCGTCAGCGGCACGTCGGGCTGCTGATCGGCTCGTACTGACGCTACGTGACTGGGCCCGGCCGGCCGGCGTTGCCGGCCGGGCCCCAGTATCGGTTCCGTCCGTCACCATGAGGCTCAGGGCACGCTCACGTTTCAATCGGCCGACGGGTCGGCGACTGGCGTTCGCCACGCTGCTCGCATGCCTGTCCGCGGCCGGTTCCGCCTACGCGGCCGGCCCGGTGACCGGCGGGCCGAACATCTACACGGGCAGCTTCTCCATCGGTGGCCACCCCGGGACGCCAGCACATCCGGCTCCGGCAACGCTCACCGAGACGCTCAGCGCGACCAGCGCCACGCAGGGTGACGTCGCGGCGCCGATCGTCGACATCAGGACCAGCGTTTACGGCGTCCGGCCGAACCCGCGCTACTTCCCGAAGTGCACGGTCGGAGAGATCAACGGCGCGGGTGCCAGCACCCGCACGTGGAACGGCGTCTGCCCCAAGGGCTCGCTCGTGGCCAGCGGCCACGTGCAGGCGGCCCTGACGAGCCCGTCGGCGAACCTGGCGGGTCCCGGCACACCGTGCTCGCTCGGGCTCTCGGCCTACAACGGCGGCGCAGGAAAGCTGACTCTGTTCTTCACCATGAGCCCGGCCACCTGCTCCGGGCTCACGACCGGGGCCGCGGCCGCCTGGTCGGGCACCGTCTCCGACAAGGGCGGGTACCTGAACACCGACATCCCGGAGCCGCCGGACGTTTCCTACGACGCCGGCAACATCGGCCTGTTCGGGTCGCTCGAATCCGAGACGCTGTCCTTCAAGCGGCTGACGATCCGCCACGACGGCAGAACGATCCCGTTCCTGGAGTCGGTCGGCTGCTCCAAGCGCCTGCGGCCGTACTCGGTGACCTACACGGCGACGACTTCGAGCACGCCGTCGGCCGCCAACGAGTCCAGCGCGACGGTCACCGGCTCGAAGGGCTGCTGACCGCGAGGATTCAAGCCTGCTTGGCCCGCCGTTCGGCGAGTTGCCTGCGATACGAGGCCCACGCCTCGTCGTAACGCTCCTGGCGCTGGGCCTCCTTCTCGCTGTCGTTCAGCATCCGGTAGATGATGTAGACGAGCGCGATGCCCATGATCACGGACTGCTCGAGCGCCATCAGCACGCCGGCGACGTTCTGGTCCACCCTTGGGCTCAGGCCCCAGTAGTGCGGGTGGTCCTGGTACCACGGGTAGAGCGAGTGGGTCGAGAAGGCGAGGATGATTCCGAGCACCCCGACGAAGAACTTCGTGACGGCCATGTAGACGATCTGGCCCATGCCGCTCAGCGCCATGCGCGAGCGGATCGGCGAGAGCAGGTGCCACCAGTAGAGCATGCCGGCGGTCATGAAGCAGACGTGCTCGAGCACGTGGATGTTGCTGTGGGCGAGCGCCAGGTCGTACATCCGCGGGATGTGCCAGAGGCCCATCATGCCGACGTAGAGGAACACGGCGAAGACGGGATGGGCGAGCGGGCCGGCGCGCTCCTCGATGATCGTCAGGCGGCGGGTGACGGGCCGCAGCAGGCCCTTCGTGAAGCTCAGGATCAGCAGGATCGGCATCACGTCGAGCAGCAGCACGTGCTGGATCATGTGCATGAACATCAGGTCGGTCGCGAGCGCGTCGATCGGGGAGATCAGGGCCGCCAGGATCACGAGCATGCTGGCCGCGAACAGCGTCAGGCGCCCGTAGCCCGGAGGGTGCGGCATACCGGGGCGCCGGGCGCGCCGCCAGGCCCAGATGTAGGCGATGCAGGCGGCGCCCACCCCGGCGATCACGCTCGGCGAGAACGTCCATGTGAGCGGCGGCGACATCAGTGGCCGATTCTCGCACCGCGTGAGGGTCGCGTCAGAAGCGACCCTAAGAAACCACGATGAGCGCGGCTCCTGCTCTCGACAAATGAGGTGGTTGCGAATAACCTGTGAACGACCACGAAATCACACCCTTCTTCGAAAAGGAGGTCGATCGATGCGTATCGAGGTCAAGGGGCGGAACGTGCCCATCTCGGAGGATCTGCGGGAGCACGTTGAGCGCAGATTCCGTCTGATCGACAGGCAGGTATCGGAGCTGGCCGCGCTCGAGGTGGAGGTGTTCGAGGAACACAATCCCTCGATCGCCGATTCGCAGGTCGCCCACGCCACTCTGTACCTGAAGGGCGTGACGTTGCGCGCCTGCAGCTCGAGCCGTGATCTTCGCCACTCGATCAACATGGTCAGTGAGGAGCTCACGCGCCAGGTCAAGCGGCACCGCGAGATGCGCCGCAAACGCCGCGAGGCGCGCGTCCCGGGCGTGTTCCCGGCCGCGTCGAGCGCAGGTCCGGAGCAGACCCAGGCCGCCCCCGCCGGGTAGAGCGCCTGGTTCGGTAGATCCGCGCGCCAGGCTGCGCCCGCTCAAACGTTACGGTTCCGCGAGGGCCATGCTCCGCTAGTACCCTTGCAGCATGTCCTTTTTCGACCGCGCGCTTCGCATGGGCGAAGCCAAGAAGTTCAAGTCCTACGAGCAGCGGGTGGCGCGAATCAACGCCTTCGAGCCGGAGATGGAGAGCTCGACAGACGCGGAGCTGCGCGAGCACGCCGACGAGCTGCGCGAGCGCGCCCGCAACGGCGAGAGCCTCGACGAACTCCTGCCCGAGACATTCGCGCTCGTGCGCGAGGCCGGCCGGCGGACGATGGGGATGCGCCACTTCGACGTCCAGCTGATCGGCGGCATGGTCCTGCACGACGGCGCGATCGCCGAGATGAAGACCGGCGAGGGCAAGACGCTGACCGGCACCACAGCCGTGGTCCTGAACGCCCTGGAGGGGCGCGGCGTGCACGTCGTGACGGTCAACGACTACCTGGCACGGCGCGACGCGCTGTGGATGAAGCCGATCTACGACATGCTCGGGCTGAGCCTCGGAATCCTGCAGAACAACCAGCCCTACGACGAGAAGCGGGCAGCCTACGCGGCAGACATCACCTACGGCACCAACTCGGAGTTCGGGTTCGACTACCTGCGCGACAACATGGCGACGACGCTGGACGAGAAGGTCCAGCACGGCGGGCGTGAGAAGCCGGAAACCGGCTCCCCCTACCACCACTTCGCGATCGTCGATGAGGTCGACAACATCCTCATCGACGAGGCGCGCACCCCGCTGATCATCTCCGGCGCGCCCGAGCAGGCGGCCGACCTGTACGCGCAGTTCGCCAAACTGGCGCCGAAGATGGCTCCGGGCAAGACGCCCGAGGGTATGGATCCGCGCACCAAGAAGGAGTTCGTCGCCGACTTCGACTACGAGTTCGACGAGAAGTACAAGACGGTCTCCGTGACCGAGCAGGGCGTCGCCAAGGCCGAGCGCTTCCTCGGGATCGACCACCTCTACCGCGCCGAGAACGGGCACCTGGTCAACCACCTCAACCAGGCGCTGCGGGCCGAGTCGCTGTACAAGCGCGATGTCGACTACGCGGTGATCGACGGCGAGGTCAAGATCATCGACGAGCACACCGGCCGCATCCTCGACGGGCGCCGCTGGTCGGAGGGCCTGCACCAGGCGGTCGAGGCCAAGGAGGGCGTGCGCGTCCAGGAGGAGAACCAGACGCTCGCCTCGGTGACCCTCCAGAACTACTTCCGCAAGTACGACAAGCTCGCGGGCATGACCGGCACCGCCCTGACCGAGGCGACCGAGTTCATGAAGATCTACGAGCTGCCCGTCGTGCAGATCCCGACCAACGCGCCGATGATCCGCGATGACCGCAACGATCAGGTCTACAAGACCAAGGACGGCAAGTGGGCGGCGGTGATCGCCGAGATCGAGGAGCGCAACGCCAAGCGCCAGCCGGTGCTGGTCGGCACGATCTCGGTGGAGGTCTCGGAGCTGTTGTCCGAGCGCCTGCGCGAGAAGGGGATCAAGCACACGGTCCTCAACGCGAAGCCCGAGCACGCCGAGCGCGAGGGCGAGATCGTCGCCGAGGCCGGGGCTCCCGGAGCGGTCACGATCGCCACCAACATGGCGGGCCGCGGCGTCGACATCAAGCTGGGCGGCAACGCCGATCACCTCGCGGAGATGGAGATGCGCAAGCTCGGCCTGCAGCCGGGGATGCCTGACTACGACGAGCACATGCAGCACGTGCTGCCGGCCATCGAGCGCCGGGTCGAGGCCGACCGCACGACCGTGATGGAGGCGGGCGGCATGCTGATCCTCGGCACCGAGCGCCACGAGTCACGCCGCATCGACAACCAGTTGCGCGGCCGTGCCGGCCGCCAGGGCGACCCCGGCGAGTCCCGCTTCTTCCTGTCCGCCGAGGACGACCTCGTGCGCCTGTTCGCCGGCGACCGGATCTTCAAGATCCTCGACCGCCTCGGCAGTTACGACGAGGAGGGCAACGAGGAGCCGATCGAGGCCGGAATGCTCTCCAAGCAGATCGAGAAGGCGCAGAAGAAGGTCGAGGAGCAGTACTTCCTGATGCGCAAGCACACGCTCGAGTACGACGACGTGCTCAACCAGCAGCGCGAGGTGATCTACACCTACCGTGACGAGATCCTCGAGGGTCGCGACATGCGCGACTCCGCCCGCGAGGAGATCGTCAACCTGATCGAGCGGCTGGTGAACGAGTACACGGCCAGTGACTTCGTCGAGGACTGGGACGTTCCCGGGCTGCTGACACGGATGACCGAGATCTTCGTGCCCAGCGACGAGGTGATGTCGGTCGACCCGGATCGTGTCGATCGCGAGGATCTGGCGGCGCGGCTCGAGGAGGAGGCGCTCGCCGCCTACGACCAGCGCGAGACGGAGCTCGGCGAGGAGCTGATGCGCGCACTCGAGCGCTTCCTGCTGCTGCAGATCATCGACCAGCGCTGGCGCGAGCACCTGCACGACATGGATTACCTGCGCGAGGGCATCGGCCTGCGCGGCCTCGCCCAGCTCGACCCGCTGGTCGCCTACAAGAACGAGGGCTTCCAGCTGTTCGGCGACCTCATGAACCTCGTGTGGCTCGACTTCGCGCGGATGATCTATCACGTGCAGGTGACGGTCCAGGAGGATCCCGCTGCCGCTGCGCAGGAGCCCCCGCCGCTCCCGCAGCGGACGCCGAGCCCGGCCTCGAGCTCGTCCACGGGCGGCGGCCGTGTCCGCTACTCCGGCGGCACACCGGCCCCGGCGGGCGCGTCGGCCCTGGCGGCCGCGGCCAGCAGCGCCTCCGCGATGGGCCTGGCCGACATGGACCCGGCTGAGAACGGCCTCGAGCAGGCGCAGGCCGAGCCCGTGTTCGAGCAGCGTCACACCGATCACAACGAGCCCGGGCGCAACGACCCGTGCTGGTGCGGGTCGGGCAAGAAGTACAAGAAGTGCCACGGCGCCTGAGCGGAGCCGGCATACCCAGATGTTGATGGTCCCGGGTGGGTTGACTTCCCCGGGACCCTTCATTAGCTTGACCTCCAGAATTTGATGCAGCCGCATCGCCGCGACCGAGCCTGGCCGCGGCGCTCTGGAGGGAGGCGGACTTGTCGGTTTTTCTGCTGTGGCGGCGGACGCTTGTGGCAGTCGCTGTGCTGCTCGCCACCTCCGGTTTGTTTGTCCTGACGTGTTCCGGCTCATCCATAGCCGTGGCCGCGAGCAAGACGGTTGCCAGCCAACCGCCGCCGTGCCCGGTGCCAGGGTCCTCGACGCCGCCGCTGTATATGGACACGCGCCTCTCGTTTGCGCAGCGGGCGGCGGATCTGGTGTCGTGCATGACTCCCGCGGAGAAGGCGACACAGCTGCGGACGGGGACTGAGGGCCAGACGGACGGCGCCCCGGCGATCCCGAGCTTGGGGGTGAAGGAGTACACGTACTGGACCGAGGGACAGCATGGAATCCAGGAGGGTCATGGCACCAGCTTCCCGGTCAACATGGCCGCGACGATGAGCTGGGATCCGAAGCTGGTCTATCGGGAGACGACGGCGATCTCGGATGAATTCCGGGGTTTCGCGAGCACGCTGCCCGGCTACGGCCCGCTGTCCGTGTTCGCGCCGACGGTGAACCTGGACCGGGATCCGCGATGGGGCCGTACCGATGAGGCGTTCGGGGAGGACCCGTTCCTGGCGGGAACAATGGCCAACGCGTTCGTCGACGGCTACCAGGGAGAGACGATGAGCGGGAAGCTGATGACCCCGTATCTGAAGGTCGCGGCAACAGCCAAGCACTTCGCGCTCAACAACGTCGAAGACAACCGGCAGTCGGGCAGCTCGGACACGAGCGACGCTGACCTCCGCAACTACTACCTGGCGCAGTTCAAGATGCTGACCCAGGATGCGCATGTGGCGGGCGTGATGACCTCCTACAACGCGATCAACGGGACCCCGTCGCCGGCCGACACCTATACCGCCAACGAGCTCCTTCAACGCACCTTCGGGTTCAACGGTTACACCACCTCCGACTGCGGTGCCGTCAGCGACGTCTACAGCAAGAGCGAGCATGGCTGGGCGCCGCCGGGGTGGACCACAGACGGCACCACCTGGACTGACACCGCCACCGGGCAGACTGTCCCGGCCGCGGCGGGCGGACAGGGCTACGCGCTGCGGGCGGGGACCGACCTGAACTGCACCGGTGCTGAGGCAACGTCGGCGAACATCGACGCAGCGATCAACTCCGGCGTCCTGTCCCAGGGCGTGGTGGACAACGCGCTGGTGCACCTGTTCACGATGCGGATGGAGACCGGCGAATTCGACCCCTCCCACCGGGTGGCCTACCAGAAGATCGGCGCCGGCGCGATCCAGACCCCGGCGCACCAGGCGCTGGCTACGAAGGTCGCCGCCGAGGACCTGGTGTTGTTGAAGAACGACGACGTGGCCGGGACAAGATCGCCGCTGCTGCCCGTCGATCCGTCGCGGCTGAACAACGTGGTGATCGTCGGCAACCTCGCCAATACCGTGACGCTGGGCGACTACTCCGGTAGTCCATCCCTACGCGTGAACGCGGTGCAGGGGATCACCGCGGCGGTCAAGGCGGCCAACCCGAACGCAACGGTGACGTTTGATGCGTGCGGCACATCCACGAAGGCGACGGCACCGGCGTCGTGCTCGGCGGCCACGCAGGCGGCGATCAAGGCCGCGGATCTGGTGATCGTGTTTGTCGGCACTGACACGGCCATCTCGACCGAGGGTCTGGACCGTACGACGATCGCGATGCCTGGCAACTACAACTCGTTGATCGGCCAGGTGAACGCGATCGGCAACCCCAACACCGCGCTGGTGATCCAGTCAAACGGGCCGGTTGACATCTCCGACACGCAGGGTGACTTTCCGGCGATCGTCTATTCGGCATACAACGGGGAGTCGCAGGGGACGGCGCTGGCGCAGGTGCTGTTCGGCCAACAGGATCCGGCAGGGCACCTGGACTTCACGTGGTACGAGGACGATTCGCAGCTCCCGGACATCATGAACTACGGCCTGACGCCTTCGGAGACCGGCGGGCTGGGCCGGACGTATCAATACTTCACCGGCACGCCCACCTACCCGTTTGGCTATGGCCTGAGCTACGCCACCTTCAGGTACTCGCACGTCCGGATCACGCCGAGGGCACCGACGCCCAACGGTCGGGTAGATGTGCGATTCGAAGTGACGAATACCGGCCGCGTGTCGGGGACCACCGTCGCGCAGGTCTACGCTGCGTCAGAGTTCTCGGCGTCCGGTGTGGAGATGCCGAACAAGCGCCTGGTGGGCTTCCAGAAGACGCATGTGCTGCGGCCGGGTCAGACCGAAAGGATCACGATCCCGGTCGCGCTGAGCCGGCTTGAGTTGTGGGACAGCGGTCGGCAGAAGATGGTGGTGTACGACGGCAGGTGGCGGTTCCAGCTGGCCACAGACTCAAGCGACGTGGTCAGCTCGGGCACGGTCAGGGTTCACGGCTTCCTCCGGCCGAAGGTCCAGGTGGTGACCGTGCAGCCCGACCAGACGGTGTTCGCGCCCGGTCAGAAGCTGGACCTGACTGGCCAGAATCCCTGGATCGCCGATGACACCGGCCAGGCGAGCCAGCACGTCCCGGCGACCAACATCGTGGAGGCGGCGAACAACGACGAGTCGTTCGCCAATCTCGCCCACGCCAGGGTGAGGTACAGGAGCAGCGATCCGAACGTCGCGACCGTGAACCGCGCCGGACTGGTCACGATGAACGCTCACGGCACGGCGACGATCAGCGTCACCGTCGACGGCGTCACCGGCAGCACACCGATCGTCGTGCAGCAGCCGCTGAACCTGACCACGCTGGCCGGAGTGGTCCAGCCCGGCAGCACTTTCACGGCCACCACGGCGCTGCCGAACTCCGGCGCGCGGCCGCTCACCGATGTCAGCATGTCGCTCGACGCGCCCAGCGGCTGGACCGCCACTGCCGAAACGCCCGCTACATTCGCGAGCGTCGCGCCCGGGCGGACGGCCACCACGACCTGGCAGGTCACGGTCGCGGCGAACCCCCAGCCGGGCTTCGACGAGCTCGATGCCACGGCGACCTTCACGGACGCCAACGGCCAGACCACCGTCAGCACCAGCGGACAGGTCTCGGTTCCGTTCGCGACGCTTGCGGACGCGTTTGACAACGTCGGAATCTCCGATGCCACCCACCCGGGCAATATCGACGGCCAGGGCGACAGCTACTCACAGGACTCGTTGGATGCGTCCGGATTCTCACCTGGAGCGACGGTAACCGGGCCGAACATCAGCTACACATGGCCCAACGTGCCCGCCGGCCAAGCGGACAACGTGCAGCCGGCCGGCCAGACGATCGACCTCACCGGGTCAGGCGCCACCCTCAGCTTCCTGGGCATGGCCGCCAACGGAGAGCACAGCGCCACCGGAACCATCAACTACACCGACGGCTCCAGCCAGACGTTCACGCTGACATTCCCCGACTGGTTCACCAACGGTGTGGGCGGAACGCCGGATGAGATAGTCGGCAGCGCCACCGTCAGCGGCCCATTCGCCGGCCACCATGTGAGCGTCTACGCGGCGCCGGTGCCGCTCGAGGCAGGCAAGACGATCGAGGATGTCACCCTGCCCAGCCAGATCGACATGCACATCTTCGCGATCGCCATCGGACAGCCGTTCACGTCGCTCGCCGGCGCTTTCAATAACGTTGGGATCTCTGACGACTCAAATCCGAGCGGTGGAGATATCGACGGGCTCGGCGACAGCTGGTCCGCGCAGTCACTGGCGGCCGCCGGGATTGCTCCCGGGGGGACTGTGACCGAGCAGGGCGTCACCTACACCTGGCCCAACGTGCCCGCCGCCCAGGCCGACAACGTGGCGGCGGGTGACCAAACCGTCCCGGTCACGGGGTCGGGATCCAGCCTCGGCTTCCTCGGCATGGCCACCAACGGCACGCACACCGCCACGGGGACGATCCTCTACAGCGACGGCACGATGCAGACCTACACGCTCACCTATCCCGACTGGTTTGCCAACAGCGCTGCAGGAACGTCAGATCAGCTGGTCGCGAGCGGGACCCTCAACGGCGCGCGCTTCCAGGGACACGTCGTCGGGCTATACGCGGCGGAGGTGCCGATCGATCCGAGTAAGACCGTCAGCGCAGTGGTGCTGCCCGGCGACGGTGACATGCACATCTTCGCAATCAGTACGGGCTAAGGCCCCAAGGGGTCGCGCGCGGGGGCGTCGGGCCGCCGATCCCGCAGCGAACGCCGAGCCCTGCCTCGAGCTCGGGTCGGCGGCGGCCGTCACACCGGTCGCCGGGACGTTCGGCGACTGGCGTAACCTTGGGGTGATGGCGGACAACAGCGACCTGCGGATCTCGGACGCCGACCGCGAGCGCGCGGCCGCGGCTCTCCGCGAGCACTATGCGGCCGGCCGCCTGGACAGCTCCGAGCTCGAGGACCGCACACAGGCCGCCTACGCCGCCCGCACCGAGGGCGAGCTGGAATCGCTGCACCGGGATCTGCCGGCGCTGCCGCCGAAGCCGCCCACGACCATGGAGCGCGCCCGCGGCGTCCTCACCTCGAACCTACCGTTTCGCTACGGCGCCACCGGCGGTGGGCTGTTCCTCTGCGCAACGGCGATCTGGGCGGTGACCGGTGCCGAGCGTGGCTTCTGGCCCATGGGCGTGCTGGTCCTCACCTTCTTCGCGATCAGGCGCGGGCAGCGGCGGGGGCGCCGCGGCCCAGGCGGCGGGGGCGATTCGGGCCGCGGGTCCGGCTACTCCTACCACTACGAGTACCACTACGGCGACGGGAAGCACGAGCACCGGCACGAGTACGGCCGAGGCGACGAGTAGGGCTCGCTTGCTAGGGTTGCGAACCGATGTCGACCGCACCCTCAGAGCCGCTGCCGCAGCGCCTCACGGCCATCCGTGAGCAGCTAAAACTGCTCTCGGACTATCTTTGACCCGGCAGGGCTGAGCGAGCGCACGTCCGCGCTCGAAGAAGAGATGGGGGCGCCCGGCTTCTGGGACAACCAGGACCGGGCGGCGCAGGTCAGCGCCGAGCACGCACGCGCCTCGCGCAAGCTCGAGACTTTCCGCAAGCTCGAAGCCGACGTCGAGGACCTCGATGCGCTCGCCGAGATGGCGGAGGAGGACGCGACGCTCGGCCCCGAGTTGGACGACCAGGTCGTCAGTGTCGAGCAGCGCCTGCTGGAGCTCGAGGAGCAGCGGCTGTTCTCCGGCCGTTACGACTCCGGCGACGCGTTCGTGACCGTCAACGCCGGCGCGGGCGGCACCGACGCCCAGGACTGGGCCGAGATGGTGCTGCGCATGGAGATGCGGTGGGCCGAGAAGCGCGGCTTCGGAGTTGAGCTGCTCGAGGCATCGCCGGGTGAGGAGGCCGGGATCAAGTCGGCGACGTTCCTCGTCAAGGGCGAGAACGCCTACGGCCTGTATGGCAGTGAGAAGGGGGTGCACCGGCTGGTGCGGCTCTC
>Ga0123355_10009401_pt1 | contig 14853 bp, 10 predicted proteins | sample TergutEmb28metaG_3_FD_89872 | JGI IMG/M metagenome (GOLD analysis project Ga0123355, IMG submission 89872) | Embiratermes neotenicus P1 segment gut microbial communities from Petit-Saut dam, French Guiana - Emb289 P1 | ecosystem: Host-associated > Arthropoda: Insects > Digestive system > Gut ...
CAGTTAGTCGCAGACTCCTGAAGATGGTCGTATTAACGGCCGAAACATGTTGAGCATTGAATGAGTATTGAATAAATAATAAAATAAGTGGCATCAAGTTGGTTTCTCTTTACTCAACTAGAATAGACTTTGTTCCTGGTTATTGATGTATTGCGTCTTAAAATCGATGTTCTCTATTACAGGCCTAAAGTTTTAGACTCCTCCACAGTGCATTATGTTTTAACTCACCATATTCGTATTTTGTTTTATAAAAACTGAAATACAAAGCCAGGGTTAAGGATTGCTCCTTTCTATCTTCCTCGATAAAAAAAAAATATTTTTATTTAAGCGAGTAACTATTATTTTTGGTTAAAGACATACAGGTACATAAATCGCACAAAGTTGCAGAACACGTTTTCCGTGTTCTATATATTTCTTTACCTGTATATGTGTTGTGCCTCAACAAACCAGGTAGGTCAAATTCTACACGACTAAAACAAAATACAGTAAAGTAAATGAAACCGAAAAATTATCGTAACGGAACATTCAAATAGAAAAGTAACAAAACTCAGAATTGAGGCTCGGATTCGACTTGAAGTAAGGTCATCGAACTTTCAAGACGATAAACGCAAAGGTAAAGAATATTGCACCTGTGCACGCTATTAAGGAGTAGTGGGAGTGAAAATAAGGCTCCACTCATGCTTCAGGTCGGTACTACATGAAATCACCATTCATCTTCACGTTCCGGCTGCCTTAAAATGGAGGGAAACCTTTCCAATGATACCCATTGAATAGGAATGGTCCCGACAGTCGGTCTGGATGCTGACGAGGATCGAAACACGATTCCTTGGCCATGCAGTTCCTACAGCAGTCACAATACTATCTAGGCTATCCCGGGTCCTAAATCTTCATCCCCAAAGCTGGCCAATAGCCAAATGCTTATGTAGCTTCCCTTGTTCAGCTCCTGGCCTTTGCTTCTAGAAACAATGGTAAAGAACAGCACAAGGGGATAGCAATGAGCTCTGTAGGCAGCCCAACATATTGATCCCGCTGGCCGTAATTAAGTCCTGAACAATCCTGTCCTACGCTGCCAACACCGTGCATTATGAAGACCAACACTTACCAGAGCATCCGTAAAGCAGCATTATACAAGGCCTGCCACACGTTCGTATCGCACGATAATGACAAGCAATGTCAAGCACCTCTTGCGGGTCTCACGTTCCTTCCCTAACTTCAGCCTACCTGAAGTTAAAATTATTCAGAGGGCAACGAGACCCCTCAGCGGTACACATGCGCCGTTCTGGAGGAAACTTCACCAATATAAGTTGGAGAAAATATAATATACGCAAATGTTGATACTGTTAACCAGAACCATCAGGTTTCTTCGAAAAGGTCGGCCAGATAATATGACGTCATATCCCAGAAGACACATTTTAATATTTCTGCAGGGATGAGAAAAAGAACCGCCATGCGCTGCTGTGGTGTAAATCTGTTTACATCCCTTGTTGTCTACAAACTACAATGATAGGGGATATGGGTACAATTTGCAGCTGCCAACAGTATGCCACTGTTAGTTTTCGTCAGGTTTCTACGATAAGATATCAATACTGTGGTCACAACATAGGCTTTGTAATTTGTAATAACATTAAACCTGCAGAATATGCCAGGCCTACATGAGAAAGAAACAACTCCACCAAAATATTCTTAAGTACCAGAAGTTATCATTAAACCCCACAGCGCTGAGGCATTCATTCTGTGTTATCAGCTGTCTGTAAAAAAAAATCAATTTTCTTATTCCAGAGTGACAGCTCAATTTAAGTGAAGTGTCAACGCGAGTTGTGAAGTAAATATGAAGTCTTCCCCCCTTCGCGCCATGAAGGCATATAGGGGGAGTGAAGGTCACTCATTCTTAACCTCGGCATTAGATGTTAGATTCACGCCCCAGCCGCAATAACCACGTGAAAGGACGCCTGTATCCATTCGACAGAAGACTTGGTGGGTCCCAGAGCCGGTCTTAACGCTTTGAAGTAAAGAAAATCCTCTTGACCCTACCGCGATTCGCACCCCGGACCGAACAGTCTGTAGCCTAGTCGCTATGCCGGGAGTTGCGAAGAACGGAGCATAAAACGCGTAAGACTTTATAGCACAGTGTCACACAGAAAATTGAGTTGTGTCTAACGGCACATTGCCATTGAGATCAAAATGTATAGGACATAAAAGTGGTTAGTAATTTGATCTTTCGTATATACAAAGATAGCCGGCTATAAGAATCTGAAAACAAGCACCAAGTAATGTATTGTTCCTTAAAACGACCTCAGTCAATAAAAAAGTGGAACGGAAACTTCGTTATTGGTACGCTCCAGCTCCTCGAAGACATTCATGAAATAAAGGAAATTCTGTGTTGGAGATTCAAGTATTCTATTATGTTACGCCCTGTCGACTGGAAAACAGATACCGGAGTTTCTGATGATTGTACTGCCACCATATTCACAGTCAAGAAGTTCATGGAGACTCAACTCGGGCTGTTCGGTCCTCAACATGAAGGCACTACCATCCCTCCAAGCTCCGGTAACAATCCAGCAGACCCAAGCAGCGTGACATTACAGAAAGCCTCATTCTTCAGCGACACTTTGCCAGAACTTCACATGACAACACAAAAAATATTTTAAAATATCTTCTAATAAACTTTGTAGCAGGAGGCAATGTAAACAGGTTGGTAATATTAAAATACAGGGGTTTTCATAAGTCCGTGAAGCATTTTAAAAATTCGCAACAAATAAACTACTCAACGGATCATGGTAGTTCTTACGCCGATAGAGAGAGAAACTCTCCAAGTTTTTTTTATTTATTTCACAGATGCTCAATATGTCTACGTTTGGTAATACGGCAGACATCTATGCGATAGTCAATCTCGTTCCACACGCGTGTCAGCATATCACGGTCGACCTGAGCCACAGGAGCGGCGATACGGTTGCGAAAATCTGGAGATTAGCGGCGAGTGGAGGCACAAAGACAGTGTCCTTCACAAACCCCCAGAAGAAAAATTCGCACGGAGGTAAATCCGGGGACGGGGATGGCTACCGCATTAACGCGTCATCTTCTTTTCCTGTGCGTCCTATCCACCTTTGTGGCAAGTTTCGATTGAGATACCCTCGCACGTCTTTGTAGTGAGCCCGAGACCCGTCTTGTTGAAAGATGTAGTCATTACTGTCTTCATTCAACTGTGGCATCAGCCAGTTTTCTAACATGTTTCACGGACTTATGAAAAACCCTGTATGTCTAACATAAATACGTGAAGTGAAAGAAACTGATATCGTATAGATACAGAAACGTAAATATTGCGGATAATAGAGGCAGAACGGTCTTGTGAAATGTTGATGCATTCATAATAGGCCGTAAGGCGTCACGTCTAAGTCGTTCGGACATCAGATCTCGCCAGCAATGTCGGACATTTATGATAAAAGGTACAAACGTGCGGCTTCCATTAAGCAAGTACCTTTAACTCGTCAACTCTTCGGGGAACTCTCCGTTAGATTTAATTGCTACAAAACCAATATTTATGCGAAGAATGTCTACATCCCAGTTATTATTAAGAACAGAAGAAGTACTGACTTGAAGCTCTGAGAAGCACATGACTGCAACTGAATGAGTACCGTTGTCAGAGACTGTAGAAAATTCCATGGCAACATTCCAAAGTTTTAATACAGCAAAAAAAAAAAAAAAAAATCCATGAATTCTACGTGCAATGGAACGATGTTTTTTTTGTAATCAATTTTAACATTTCTTACAACACACACACACACACACACACACACACACATATATATATATATATATATATTAATATCCTAGCCAATGAGCATCGTCAGCTTTTCCCCAGGAGGTCGGGAAGCCCGGACCTGAAGCTGAACACACTGATCTATTATGGATGTTAATAATACATGGAGCTATATCTCCATTCACCCATACATCTTATAACGCAGTTCTTAATCATGAGGAATATTCCTTATGTACCCTTACGTACCGGAAGTCGCGATCGAGTGGCTACACTACTCCCTCGTATTCAGGTGGTCCAGGTTGTAAATCAGTGGCCGAAAACCGGCTACCTTGACCGAGGGGTTTAGAGTCTTTCCTCATTTCCTATATTCAGTTAATCTTCAACGTTTCAGAGCACAGCGGTTACCACAGAGGCTTACAGGCGGACTTCCTGCTCTAACATTACAGAATAATGCATTTCGTCAGCAGAGATCACTCACATTATTTATATGGCGCTCACAATAAATATTAAACAGCTGGTCTTCATAACAGACGGTGGGGTGTTCAATGAAAGGCAGAAAATAAAACCCGACTTATCCGTCACGCTAAAACCCTGCATAAATAAGACCGAAATATAGCAAAGAGGGCAGTCGCCGGCATCTCACCGCGGAAATCCCATTTCAATTCCAGGTCAGCCAACTTGAGATTTGTGGTGGACAAAGTTGCACTGGGACAGGTTTCCTTCCAACAGACTGCTCAGGAGTTATGAATGACAAAATTTCTGAACAGAGCTTCCATCGGCGTCTTAGAGAGGATGCTGGAACGCAGATCACAAGACCGGCCCGACAATTCCGAACTCCCAGTGACAGGGAGCATAATTTATTTAATTACGTGAGCGTTTCAACATTTCACAGGTTAAGTGTCATTCCGTTCACAGTGTGCCCCTATAAACATGCAGTTTTGGCTCAATTTCAACATTCGTGTGAAAATCACTGGTTTTACATTTATGACAGCGTCAAGTGTAGGACACAGAAGAAAACAATACATTTGGATAGGAAGGCACCTACCTGCTTCGACTTTTATTGCTTCCATACACAGAAAAAAACTAAACAGACAAAAGAGTAAATATTTATAAAAATGTGGTCATCACTGAACCAAACAACCCTAGGACTCATAACTTCTGATACGTGACATTATGTCACTGAGTGGGCAGTTCCTGACGTTTTGAAGGTTCGTAATGTCATCAAAACTTCGGTAACTCCACCAAAAGAGACAGCGTTGAATATAAGAAGAACTGAACCCTCAACAACACAGCTACGCGCTTCTCAAACCTCATAAATGGGTTCACTTAAAACATGAAACTTTGAATACAATTACAAGAATCTTCCAACTCCTCTTAGTGTTAGTAAAGCTTGGACGATGCAAGACAAGAATAGAGTGGGTCGCAATTTCTGACATGAAATTCATGTTACTGAATGCAAAACATATATGATTAAACCGTAAAAAAGTCTCAGATATATGTATGAACTCACTGACCAAACTCGCAGGAACAAAGTTTGGTTTACAAGAGCAAGAGTTTCGCCAGCCATTATGATACTGTACAACAGGGACTTCACAATCTTATGATGAATTACATACTGAATGGAACAAAAAACAAAGGGCGACAGTTGAAAAATACTATCAGACAGTGATACTACAGTCGACAAATCCCGACGGTTGTACCACATGCAATCCATCATAGCTGAATTTAATTGCACCAATAATGGGAAGTCAGCAATGGTACTGAAGGTTTACGTCAGTTTTTTTGTCAATTAACTGCTGATATAAACTGAAACAGAACTGTAGACGGTGTTATGGCCTAGGCTACACGCTAGATCACTGAGGAATCGCAATTCGATTCCCGGTAGGTGCAAGAGAATTTCTCTTCTCCAAAACGCCCACCCCCCTAACTCTGAGACCCGTCTAGTCTCATATTGAATGAGAACAGTGGGTAAATGGCCAGGGCGTACAGTGAACTACTCACCTCCATCTAATGCCATTGTTCAGAATGTATGAAGCTATTCCTCCATTCTGACAAATGTCTGCATGCCGTAAACAAGGACAACATACCCTTTATACATTCATCCAGAGTGGCATCCATATACGAGGTTGCAACATGTCATACCCAACACTGCAATCAGCCAAACTATAGGACAACAGTTATTTTATATTAAAACATGCAAACAATAGCAAACTTAATGGAACAGATCGAACTGATAATGTTGTACTTGTACACTCCATGAAGGGGAGTGAAGGTATGGTTCCACTCATTCTTAACCTCGACACTAGCTGAAGATGAGTAGCCAGAGTCACGTACCGGTGAAGAAGGCTCCAGTACCAACTGAACTGGAGTCTAGGTGGGCCACAGAGATAGTCCGGACGTTTCATTAAAGAGAAAAACTTCTGACCCAGCCGGCCATCGAACCACCATCCCTCGTTGTCCAGCCGGAAGCGCATTCACTACACCGACTACGCAATCGCTAAACAGTGTGGCGGACCACACGTCATACGACTGAATGGTCGAAAGACTTCTAGACCTGTAATTCAGTTAAAGATAAAACCATCCCTGTACAGACCTGGACAGGCACCGAGAATTCCGCAAGAATGAGGCTCACAGGTTTCCTGACGGTCGGCACATGAAGGTAGCAAGGTTTTCAGCCCTGCGCACCGGCCGCCTTTATCCCCCATGAAATACTTCTGCTACTTATTTCTGTTAAGAGGCTGAGTCAACCTCAGGGCCATAGTGCGCCCGGAAAGTTTATATCAATGAAAAATTCCAATGAAACAGTCGGGAATGGAACCCGCAGTGCCTCAACCAGCTGCGTCAACGCGTACCCCTATAATTCAGTAAACATCGAAATCATTACCATAGAACTCGTTTCATTTACTGCACCAACCTGTATGGTTAGAATGCCATCCTGTAGCTGCAATGAAGTTTTCTATATTACTAACAGGCACAAAGAATATAAGCTCGGTTATGTTTGTACAGTCATAAAGAATATATTGACAAACATGCTTCCCACAAGTCTGTTCCATCTTCTTAGGCGGGTAGGTATGAAGAATGCATAAAACATTCAGAACACGGCGAAAGTTTGAAATCAAGAATACTTCCCATACCTTCACGTTACGTGAGGTTAATATTCAATTTGATGAGAAACGATACTTCAATATAAAATTCCGTGGAAGTATACACGATTTCAGTTAACAATTTGGTTTCAACAACATAAAGTGTACAAATTGAAACGTCAGCTTCAGGAAAATTTTATAGACTGCTGGCGCTTTCAGAGTTTCTGGTGACAAAACACAGCACAAGTGCTACGTGGTAAAATTCTTAGAAAAGACACCACGACAGCTGCCGGTTGATGCTGAAAGCACGGTGACGAAAAGTCATTTACAGGATGATTTTTAACCCCGACAGTTACTCTAAATTCTTCGTGAGAATTATGGTAATATATGGATTCTGGGACGAGCATCCATCAGCTGCGGTTAAACCCTCAGATCCATTTCCATAACATACCTGATACGATCAGCTTACTCGACCTTTATAAAACAGTATATCTAAAGCGAAGCTTTATCTTTGGCTGCACCGAACGACAAGGAAAATGATCCTACATAATTCAACTATTTATTCGTTATACGTACGAGGAGTGAACAAATCCCGTGCGACTAGGAGCTGCGGCTACTATATTGTGTACGACAGCGTCTAATTTTTTTGTGTCATCAGTATGGAATTTGTTTGACGTCTCCCCTCTCGCGCACACTATTTTAAAACGTATCCTAAATTTTCGGTAAGTTTGTGCACCCCTGCGTTTTGCATAGATGGTATTCCTTGTATTTCGAACTACTTACTCAATACAATTAGAACGCGCAATTCACAGGTAACGGTAAAGGAAGAACGTGCCACGAAGGCCCAGAGGGGGAGTAGAGGTATAGCTCTACTCTTTCTTTAAACTCGGCGCTAGATGGGGGTGGGTGGTCAACGCCACGCCACGGCCGCTTTACTCCCGGGAAAGGCCCGGCACCCATTGTATAGAAGGCTGCGTGAGCTTCAGAGACGGTCTGGACAGGTGCGGAAAATCTCGCCCTCACCGGGATTCGATCCCCGGACCGCCCAGCCTGTAGCTATTCGCTATACCGACTGAGCTACCCCGGCTCCTGTAATTCCCAGGCCTAGGTGTTTATTCATTACACCCAGATGGTGTACCTTATTCACACAGTTGTGTTGGGCCAGAAGGCGTATCTCATCGAATCGTTCAGCTCTTCGTCACGCCTAGAACGCGTAATTTCCAGATTTATATACTGAATCGTTATATTAGCAGGTTTATATTATACATTTAGCTATTTAGTCACTACCCTTAGAAAGTTTAGTCAATGGATTATGTGAGTTAATTTTAGTTTGATATTATTAAAGTTTATTATTCACCAACTAATGCACAAATGATTGTCTTGAAGACAATATTAAAAGTTACATTAAAATAACTCCAACATGTTTCGGTGCAGTCACACCATCTTCACTGAACTCACTATCTGTTCTTGCTAAAGGTACAACTTAGTTGAAATAGTCAATTATGGCGCATCTGTGTCCGATTAAATCGGTGGCGTTGTGGCTGCATATATCACTAATAACTGAAGAATAAAATCCAATTAGATACCACTTATTACTTTATCATGCTAATGTTATGCTCAACATGTTTCGAGCACCATTATGCCCATCATCAGGAGCTCACGACCATAGCGTTGGTTACCACATAGGCCGTCTAGTTCTCGGGTTGCTGCTGGTTGGAAGTTACGTGCAGGCAGGATGGATGAGTTTCCGGACCGAAGGCTGTAACACATCCTGCCTGCACTTAACTTCCATCCAGCAGCAACTCGAGAATCAGACGGCCTATGTGGTAACTAACGCTATCGTCGTGAGCTCCTGATGATGGGCATAATGGTGCTCGAAACATGTTGAGCCTAACATAAGCATAATAAAGTAATAAGTGGCATCTAGTTGGATCTTATTCTTCAGTTATCAAGACGATGCAGAGTACAATACACATCAAATATATCAGTAGTGTCTGTAACGAATAACAGTGTATCAAAACAATTATTTTGATAATTTACATGCCTAAAATATAATAAGAACAAATTAGAAAAGATCTATCCTACCTCGCACTAACAAATTCAGTTCAGTTCAGATCAGTTCAAAGGGTATTTAGTAACGTACAGGCTTACCAGCGGAAGTGCCTATTATAAAGCCAGCACTATGATGATGATGATGATGATGATGATGATGATGATGATGATGATGATAACCAAACATACCTACCACCAAAAAAGGCATAAGGAAGGGCGAGGATATTAAAATAACACAAAGACTGTCGAACACAACTCATCATATCAGTTATTCAGAATTTAATACGACATGTTTCAGTCTACATGGCCTTCATTAAGTACACAATTATACAATACTCTGAAGAAATAAAGTGTAAATTCCTCAAGGTAAATTATAACTGTATGCCCGACGATGGCCATGTAGGCCGAAACGTGTTGCATTCAATACTGAATAACTGAAATATTTAGTTGTGATCGACGGTATTTGTATTATTTCAATATCTGAGTGTTACATTGAGATGTATAACAAAGGTTAAAACGGGAAATAAAGTGTTTTAACCTGCACTTATGGTATATTTGGGAGACTTGACAGTAGCTGAGGCTACAAATCATCATATCACTGGGCGAGCAGTGAATATCGAACTGGAAAAGTGTGTGGAAGGAAAGGTCTGAGAACTAATTTCGGGTACTACACAAACCCTAAAAAACTAAAAAAAAAAATTACAACCGGGACAATCGGCAACCCCTCTGAGATCCAAAGCAGGCAATGCCTTAACGCCAGTCAGAAGCACTACCAAATCTGCCACTCAGCTGGGTAAGAAAATCCACTCTAACTCGTCAGTTATTCCATCTGTGTACACGCATACGTCACAACCACACTTAGGTTTACACCTTATAGAAATACCAAATACATGAATAATACAGCAGGAGTGCACAAATTTTCCATATCTTTACTAGGTGCCTCTAAATTCCAGGCGTCAAGGACGACATGCAGCAAGTTGTATAGTGAGGAAACAAATCTTAAGCGTCACAGTACAAATTTAGTCGTGACTTCGAGCCCGGGATGTGTGCAGGCCTGCGTAATATGTGACGAGTAGACACTGACAGATCGAGTATCTGAAGAATAAAGTAACTCCATACAAGCCTTCTTCTTTGAAACATGCAATTATACATACAGAAATGGAGTTTCAGAAACACAAAATGTGTAATGAGAGTGATAGAGTGCATTAATTTACCACTCACATGTAACATGACATCCCGAATAGAACATTCATTCCCAGCAATGTGAAAACCAATTACACAAATTTAAACTGCGAAAAGGTAATCTTAATTGCAATAATAATAATAATAATAATAATAATAATAATAATAATTTTCGTGAGTTGGGACTATTACCACGAAAGGAAATTTATATATTACAAAAACAACATGAAACATACCAACTGGCTAGTTTGTATGCCTGATAGTATTGCATCCTTTACAACAGCTGTGTTTACTTGGTTGCCTAATCACCGGATTTCACCAAGTCTTCAACTTCACGACTTTCGTTGCACGATGTTCGCGCAGTGAACACACTCCGTCTGCCTTCCAGAAACAGTTGGTGAAATGTTTTGCAGGGACATGATCTAACTCTGTTGTAGGGATCACAGGAAACATACATATATTTCGTGGGTAGAATGTACCGTTTTTCAACGTGTAGCCGCGTGGCACATATAGTAACCACTGAGCTTCAAATGGTTAAATGTACTCGTTAGCGTAGACTAGCATATATCAAATTTCTTCAAAGTCCACTGAAAATATTCGGATATAAACAAGTATACAGAAGGAAGGGTGTGTGCATTTTGGTATTATGTGAGACTACTGTGTACAAATTTTCCGCCCGTCCAGACCGGCCCTGGGGCCCACGCAGCCTTCTGTACAATGGATACCGGGTCTTTCCCGGGGGTAAAGTGCGGCCGGGGCGTGCTGCTGACCACTCACCCCCTTCTAGTGCCGCGATCATGGAAGAGTAGCGCTATACCTCTACCCACCCTCTGGGCCACACCGGGCCTGTAACGGGATCACTTTACCTTTACTGTGTACAAATAAATTGTAACAAAAAACAAGTTAATTTATTTTGCAGCTGACAGAGAAAATATTTTCGGCTGTTACTCATATGAGATGTGAATTGGAAAACCTACTTACTGGAAGAAACAGTTTATGTAGACCTTAATTTTAGAAGACGCATAATTTTGTGATTGATGGAACAGTGGGCATTTTACGTATCGAGAGATAAGGGTTTCAGTTTTGTGAAGTTTTCGAAACAAATTCTATAATGAAATCTACGGAAAACAGACTGTTCATTACAGACTGCAATTAACGCATTGAGTCGTGTTCTCATTCACTGCCTACTTCTATCTCTTTCCTCACGCATACACTCTCGGCCTAACCTTTGTTCTCCGACGAGCACACAAACATGGCACTGAAAGGTGGGAGGCTTTTAGCGGACAAGCAGGTCTACGTAGTTTCCATAAACTGCTGATTAGTGCTACAGAGCAGAGAGAGAGGGGGAGGATTACGAATTAAATTGTTTTGCAATCTCCAAAATTACGATCCTGATGACCATGTGCTGTATGACCACTACAACACCAACTTCCCCGGTTCTAATTTCATTAATCGGTTAAATGTTGACAATAAATCCATAAAGTGACTCTCTTGCGCTATCTTTTGAGTAGTCATATATATTGAAGCCTACAGACCTATTATAATTTACCCAAGTACCCACACACATTTAATTAGAATTTGCAATTACTTTTGATTTTGGTTACTTAACGACCTCTAATTTAACGAAACTGTTTATGCAATGTCGAATTCTGAAGGCAGTATTGAGAAATTAATTTCGAACAATGTGAATGAACTAGGCAGCCTTACACCGCGGAGGCCCAGGTTCGATACTGCGCCAGTCCATGTGGGATTCATAGTGGGTAAAGTGGCAGAGGGACAAGTCCTTCTCCAAGTACTTCCACTTTCCCACGCCACGATCATTCCACTATCGATTCCCGGCAATTTGGAAGCCACGTAAGCTGAGGAAAATATTTTGAAAATATTCCGAACGAACAGCAACGAGGTAAGAGGAAAATATAAGATATAACACAAGAGGTAACTGGGAATTTTAAAGCAACTGAAACAAGGAAAATACGACTGATTGGAAAGGTAGGAAGGACGCGTAAAAGCAAACGTCCCAGACCCGTGAAGGATAAACTTCAAGATAGGTCATTTGGCAAGCTAAAGTGGTAATGAGATAAAAGTTCCAAAATGGGCACAACATTTGGGTACGAAACTTGACTTGCAAAACCTAAGGGGAAGATACCAAATGGAAGACCTAGGCATAGAATGGAGTAGAGTATTAAGAGAGATATAAATATAATATGTGAGATCATACATTGCAGTTTTCTGGCTCAGGACGCAGTTCAATTGCAATAATTAGATGTAAAAGGCGGGGGGATTATCCTCCTTCATGGTATGTCTGATGGGTAAAGCAAGAAACTCTAAATATGCTGTGAGATGGCAGCAGGGTTTCTCTTGTACTATATAAAAAAAGGAAGTTCAGGACAGATATGCTGACATGCGAAGACTTCAGGTCTGAATACCCTCACTGCCTACGTCTCCAGGATATAAAATGAACACAGAAGTAGTGGGCTTCATTTTTGTGTCCTGAAGATGAAGACAGTAGCTTCCTCCCAAACGATGCCAAATGCCAGTTCGCACGGCAAAACAAGACCGTAACACCGTAACAATAAATCTAATTGCTCTCCGAATCTCAGATGCAAAAACCAAGAAATTCAGTACGGCAGCAGCAGCAGCCCCAGTTTATAACCAGGACAGCCAACGTGAAGCAAGGAAATGGTTCCAGTATGGTAACGAATATGTCAACAGGACGTGCAATCGTAAGTGCCGGTAAGTCCAACGATGTCGAACATTCCGAATCTGTTGGCGCTCTACATCGGTATCGAACTGAACCTCGTGTTAAGGACGGCAACAGTCTTCATGTTCACGGCGAAGAGAATTTGATGTGTACAAACGGTCCTCTACTTTAATATAATATTAAGTGTACGTCTGCACAACCACTTTATTACTGAAGGTAATTATAAGGCTACATGTTTCGACCATAGATTAGTCGAAACATGTAGCCTTATAATTACCTTCAGTAATAAAGTGGTTGTGCAGACGTACACTATTTAATATCATATTACGTTAAAAGCACATCGTGATGATTCCATTCAAAAAAAGGTCCTCTATTTGTGACAATGTTAAGCCTATGTGCACAGAAAAAAATTTTGACCCAACAGAAAAAAAAGAGAAATACAAAGGAAATAACATAATGAAGAGGTCAAAAGTTAAAGACCCTTATCTCGCCCCTTATGATTAAGGAAATCAAAACGATGACGACGACGACGACGATGATGATGATGATGTCCGGCAGGCTCGTGTACACATACACACATACATATCCGTATACGTCAATTACGTGAATCGGGAGATAATGCACACAAAATTTCAGTTGGAAAATGAAGGTACGATGTCACTTGGGTAAGACACTTCAAGGTAAGGAAATTGAAGATTTGAGTTATTCCTGTAGGTTACGCCGTGCCAATCTGTAAGCCGTTACAAGCAGACTTGGGCTGCGTTGCAACGTCGGTAAATATTTACCAGGGAACACAGTGGAACATGCCAGAAGACTTGAATTTTCAGCACTATCACTGTCAGAATCTAATTTGTGTAAGAAAATACCGTGACCGTGAGGGCGGAATTTACGTGGTTCACTGTTGCTTTATTACAATTTGTAATTAGCACGTACGGAGGAATACCAGTTCGGACCCGAAGCACGTGCAAGGATGTCGTAAGATTGAGACAATCGTTAAATAAGAGCATTTTATGACAGCAGGTCCTTTCGTTCGTTCGCAGTCTGTAGTAAGTTACGCAATCAGAGAATTCAGTAATGCTTCATTTTGTGTCGATACTGCCCAGCTCCTGTTGTATCGTACCCACGTCACCTGTGTTCGACGTAACTGCACTGAACCCCCCCCCCAAACCCCAACCCCAACCTACAAAGCATCCAACAGATTGCTTTTGAACTCGTATAACCTTCTGATAAATGAAAGACTGGGCGTAAATTTGACAGCCCCATAGCAATGGATGTTAAACCGAAACTGATTTGTCCATCACAGCAACATAAGCAGAGTAGGCCTGTATGAAATTTTTGATATTCGGTCCACACAAAACAACGGCAGGCATTGTCAGAAAACAAATGTCGCGGATGTGATTGATCGACCCAGTGCGGACACAATACGACATGGCAATGTGATAGGTCTAGAGGCTGACTACATACCGTTTATCATGCCAAAACTTTAATAATCCGTACAATACAATTACGAGCACTTAAATTCTATAATAGATTTCAAATAGACTATACCACTATACATCATCCCTACTACACTAATACAGGTTTCCTTTGGCAGCGTTATTGCAAGGGAAAATAAAAGATGAATTTAGTTCCTGCATTTCCGTAGCAATTTATGTGTATTGAAAGGGCATAGTATCGCCAATTAACTACACAACTACATGACACAGAACTGTTCTTCACCAGTTGCAGCTAATTCAGCTTATTAAGTTATAACGTGGTAACTGAATGCGAATTTCATCATCTCACTGACAGAACCCCGTTAATGAAAACTTCCTATGACACTTCAATTTATCAACCAACGAATGCACATATAATTTCACATAAAACACCTTTAAAACACTTTAAACACTCCGACATGTTTCGATCTTGTCAGATCATCGTACGACGCACACCTAGCCACTGCTCCACAACACATTCACACAACATGATATGCTGCCACAACACCTCGTTTGCAAATACGAATTGAATTGTGAATACTGTAATATAACTTTAGCAAGGAACAAAACTCCCTGATGATGATCTGACAAGATCGAAACATG
>Ga0123355_10009402_pt1 | contig 14852 bp, 8 predicted proteins | sample TergutEmb28metaG_3_FD_89872 | JGI IMG/M metagenome (GOLD analysis project Ga0123355, IMG submission 89872) | Embiratermes neotenicus P1 segment gut microbial communities from Petit-Saut dam, French Guiana - Emb289 P1 | ecosystem: Host-associated > Arthropoda: Insects > Digestive system > Gut ...
CCACTGCTGTTGCTGCCCCACCAACACACTCACTGCTGTTCAGTACACAATTTTAACTGCATACTGTTTACAGTCCGCTGACAGCCAACATTCCCACTGCTGTAGCCGCCCCACCAACACACTCACTGCTGTTCACTACACAATTTTAACTGCATACTGTTTACAGTCCGCTGACAGCCAACATTCCCACTGCTGTTGCTGCCCCACCAACACAGTGACTGCTGTTCACTACACAATTTTAACTACATACTGTTTACAGTCCGCTGACAGCCAACATTCCCACTGCTGTTGCTGTCCCACCAACACACTGACTGCTGTTCACTACACAATTTTAACTACATACTGTTTACAACCCGCTGACAGCCAACATTCCCACTACTGTTGCTGCCCCACCAACACAATCACTGCTGTTCAGTACACAATTTTAACTACATACTGTTTACAGTCCGCTGACAGCCAACATTTCCACTGCTTTTGCTGTCCCACCAACACACTGACTGCTGTTCACTACACAATTTTAACTGCATATTGTTTACAGTCCCCTGACAGCCAACATTCCCACTCCTGTTGCTGCCCCACCAACACACTCACTCCTGTTCACTACACAAACAACAGAACAGTTGTGTTACCTCAGGTCAGCTGAATTAATTTGTGCTGCTTTTTATGTGGAACTCTTTGGTAGGAGCAGAATTTTCTGCTTTACTTCAGGGGATTCAACTGGGAGTTTATGAAATTCCTGCCTTAAAATTTGTTACAAAATCTCGGACACTCACTCTGGTGCACACAACAAAACATTTATTTCTCTCCTCACCCACAACACACAGCTTGTGAGTCCAAGCACCTTCAACACACCAGCTGTCTACCGTCCTACTGCTGGCTGACCAGCGATAATAACCACCGCCATCACAGAGGCAAAACTTTTCACATGGACCAACTGAAACATCAGCAACTTAAATTCTCAATATGCTACTGAATCTAAGTTACGGAATTTTTGAAAATGTCGAGATGCATGATTGGAATATCCTCCAAACTCTGCCTTCACAATCGAACTGTCTGCCTGACCCGCTGTTCATTCAGTCAGGGAAATAAATAATATTAAATTTGTGGGTCCAATTTGGTCTCCAGTGTTGCTACATGCCAATTTGTCCTCCCATTATTGGCTGTGGTTAATTACAATTTATATTTTATCTCCCCTGTCGTTAAATTCTCTTCAGCCTACTCCGCAATATCTCTAATATCTTCACGTTGCGCTCCTGTGTTGCCAATGTCAAACAGTCCTTCCATTATCTAAAGTCTATCTAAAGTCCAGTGATGTTACCATATCCTTCACGCGCTGCTGTGTGTAATGTCAGTACACCACCTTCCCTCAACTCATGCATCCGATTTCCGCACTATTTTAACACACGTCCTTGTAGGTTAGAATATGACACAAAATCTTATCACCTGATATTCTGTTGCCAGAATTATATCTTTCAGTACAAAAGTCTCCATTTGCTGTGAATTGTTGTAAGCCTCGGCCAAACAGTTCACCAATTAATCCGCAACATAAAAGTGGTAAAATTGCGGTGGATAAAGGAAGGTTTGCCTTCACAGTTAATTTGCACCATCCAAAACCTGTCAAATTTTCGGCTCTAAATGTAAATTCTCTATTATTTTGAATCTGTTTCACTTGTTTCTCTGTGAACAACATCCGAATGACCAGCAGCTGGTGGTCTTCACTCATGATTTTTAAATCACATTTTCTTTATTCTACTGCAAACGCACTCTTCGCCTGGACTTGAAAATTTTCTATGTCATAGATGTCATATTTCCTTGCAATAACTTTTGTGTATAAATCAAACAAATCAATCTTGAACTCTAAATCAGGCATACTTGCAACTGATAGCTAAAATAACTTCTTCATCAAACGCCTCCGCCAACATGGGGGTCTGAAGTGGAATGCCCGTGAACCCTTTGTCTTCGTCGTTAATTTATCTGGCCAGTGTATTATTTACATGTTCAGCATAAATTTCTAACTTGCCTTTTTCTACTTCTTTCACTTCATTTACTGAATCAGTGATCTAGTTTTTAGGTTCTAAAATTTGGTTAAGAATTCAACTTGATCTTTTTCAGAGAAAGCTTCCAGTGTTTAAGACAGTTCTAGTAGCTTATCTTCCAATTCCTCTCTCAGATTTGGTCTGGTGGTGACCCACAGCTGTTCTACCGCCGTCTGCCTTATATTTTCCATTAGATTTGTGACATTCTGTGGAATGAACTGATTTCATCAAAGCCGTCCAACATTATTAGAATTCTTACCTTCTGCTTTTGTTCACAACACCGCTTAAATAGTAAAATCTCAAAGCCAGTTACTTCAGCAGTCTCTCCGATACAAAATTTATTGTTTTCTTCATATCGATCTGTTCTTGCTCCAGTACCTTCAGTGCATCAGTGTGGCCAACCTCACCACCGATTTAGCAAGGAAATTCTGTTTTATTTGCTTAGACCGTTGTGTCAGTACGGTGGATTTACCGATCCCTGTTGTTTCAGAAATCATTATTACACTCTGGTGCTCTGCTTGCTACAACAGCTTGTCTAAATCATCAGCTATATATGTCTGTGAACTGTCGGTATCAATATACATCTGCTCTTTTACAAACTTCCTTAAAATTGCTGCGGAAGGAGACTGACATCTCTCTCTCTCTCTCTACTCAACGCATATTGCTGTCGGCATTCATTTCACCGAGTTGTTTCTTTTCTGCGCTAGTCAAGAAAATATTCTCTTCTTTTATATCTTTATTACTAAAATTCTTCTGTTTAATAGCTTTCTGATGACGAAGTATTGTCCCCATATAGTAACATTCTTTGTAGTTATTATAAATCGGTACTGGGTCAGCAATATGAAGGATATTTCCTCCAAATAAAGCACTAGAACTCAGTCTGCTACTGGAGATTCAGCAGACAAAAGTTCATTGAAAGAAATGATAGTACCTTCAAATTTGACTGATTTCTCTAGCAGTTTCACCTGTGAACTGGAAGTTAAGTCAGACCAATGCAACTGTTCATGTCCCATGCCATATCATCTACGTTTGGGTAATTACTCCCTGAAGGTTGTCCGTAATGTTGGAATTACTTCCGGCTCCAGAATTATCGTAAACGATGCTCGAAAAATTTTCTTGTAGCACGGCGAAATTTAAATAACAAATAATAAATAAACATATAAAAATAATTATCCAGAACCCAATATGCAAATTAGAGAAGAAGCTAATCAGAGCATCTTTATTTAAGTAAAGCCAGATGCAAAATATCACAAAAGAGATGATACCAAACCAATTAAATCTTTTAGAGATAGCACGGCACGTATGAATCAAATTTAAAAAATAAACAATAAATGAAACTATACCAGAGATGAGCCCGTACTCATCACGCAAACAACCGTAGAAGCAAGACAAATGATCTCTATTTGAGTAAATCCAGAAGCCATAAATCAGAAAATAGGTTAAACCACGCCAAGTAAATATATCAGAGAAAAAACTGCACGTACTCATCCATTTAGAAAATAAGATATACACTTTAATAATATAGTACAATAACCAGTACGTTAGTTTCAAATTATGGATGAATTCACGCATCTTATAGCTAACCGCTAAAGAGTGGCGACTAGGTTTTCAAGTCACACAGCAAGTAAACTTTAATACATGAAATAAAGAAACCACACTCATCAAGAGCCACTGTTATTTTCAGCACGGACTGGCAAGAACCGTAACTTATGTAACGTAATGGAGAGAACCAATTAACACAATTGTCAGTCACATCCGTCTAACAGCAAAACCACAATGTCAGATTACGTTAAAGGCACTTATCGGCAGTAACCAAACGGCTGTATCTCCCTGTGCAATATCAGGTATTGAAGACACGTGCTGTCCACTGTCACTGTGACGTTTGCAGTGCTGCTGGTGTGAATTGTGCATGGTGTAGAACGTTCTGGGTCTGTCTACAGCATCACGCCACAGTGGTGACATCTAAAGGTGTTACAGTGTGTGGCAGCCAGTTTCCACCTACCGTCAGTAAGCAATGCCCACATCAACACAGTGCAATACACAACACCATACAGCTATATGAAACACCAACAATCCCAGCTGTTGTGATATCCAAGGTGCTGCTTCCTCAGCCCAACATCATGGCAGCCTTTGTTCACAGCTATTGCAGTCTCTTCTCTGATGTCTCTGGAGTCCTGCCAACATACAAGAGTACATTTTTTCTTAATGCCTACTGATAATAAAATCTGCATTCGTCAAATAGTAGGGAAAGAACTGGCATACAATACTACAGTGCATCAGCTGTTTATAGACTACAAGAAAGCTTATTATTCAGTTAGGAGGGATGTGTTGTGTAATATTCTAATTTAGTCTGATATCCCCATGAAAATGGTAAGGCTAAAAAGGTGCGAATTGAAACTATAGCAGATTCCGGGAGGCAAATATTAGTATGAAACATTTCCTATTGAGAATGTTCTGAAGCAAGGAGATATTTTATTGTAATCGCTTTACAATTTTGCATCATAATGTGCCATCAGGAGTTTTAAGGTAAACGAATTTGGCTTGAAATTGAATGACAAATGTCAGCTTTTGGTTTATGGTGATGGTGTTAATATAACCGGAGGAAGAAATTACAGTTGTTCGTGTATTTGTAAGTAAGGGAATTGGACTAGATGTAATGCTAAAAAACTAATTACATGGTCTTATCTAGAGATCAAAATGCTGGAAAAATTCACAATATATAGAATGATAACAATACCTTTCCAGTTTGGAAGATTTCAAATACATAGGAACAAACTTAACAAATCAAAATTCTATTCAGGAAGAAATTAAGAGTAGACTGAAGTCAGGGATTGCTTGCTATCATTTGGTGGAGAATCTCTTGTCTTCCAGTTTACTATCCAAAAATTTAAAGATTAATATTTACAGAACTATAATTTTGCCCGTTGTTTTGTATGGGTGTGAAACTTGGTCGCTTACATTGACGGAGGAACGTACGTTAAGGCTGTTTGAGAATAGGGTGTTTGAGGGGAATATTTGGGCCTAAGAGAGAGAGGAAGTAACAGTTTAGTGGAGAAAACTACATAATGAGGAGCTTAATGATCTGTACTGGTCATCAAACATTTTCGGGTGAACAAATCGAGACCTTTGAGATGAACTGAACATGTGACTTGTGTGGGGGAGAGGAGGTATATAAAGTGTTTGGTGGAAAAAGCTGAGGAAAAGAGACCACGTGGATTTCCCAGGCCTATATATGATGATAATAGTAAGATGGATCTTCAGTAGGTGGGATGTAGGGGCATGGACTGGACTGTTCTGGCTCAGGATAGGGAAAGCTGGTGGACCCTTGTGAATGCGGCAATGAATCTTCGGGTTCCATAAATTGCGGGGAATTTCTTGAATAGCTATGAATCAGTTGGCTTCTCAAGAAGGACTGTGCTGTGTGGAGTAAGTGAGTAAGTAACTAATGCCTCACAGCAAGGATGAGATTCCATTTCTAAGTCAGTAAAACATTATGAATGTTGAATTCAGACAGAGGAATATGCCAGGAGTAGATTTTGTCATATTACCTACATTTAAATAATTTATAAATTGCACTAACATTTATTAATAACAGTGTATTCTGTATTGTATGTAAGCAACCTTCCGCCTCTGAAGTAAAGAATTATTTCACAGATGCCAAATATGAGGTTCTGTCAGCTTAAGACGCACATTCAGTGATAAGGAACACTTCCTAAAGTTGATAATGTATAATTGCTCCCTTTCTGATATTTTCTTGAACGTAGAGTTTTGTACAATATATTTCATACATGCTTCAAATTTAGATAAGTGCGCAAAATAAGTACATATAATTAACCAAGAAAATTACGAAAATCTCAAACACATTGTCGTATCTTTTTTTTAATGCGGCTTATGTGCAGTTCATGTTACAAAGGGAAGATATCAATGTAATGGAAATGTGGAACATAATATATTTTAACAAATAGCCTATGGTTTTGACAAATAATAGAGTTTATTAATAGTAAAGACAAAACAATTAAGTTTAGTTAGCTGAGGGACTGCGTTACGAGCTGGAAGTTCGGCCGGTCGATTCCCAATGCAATCATTGGAATTTTTTTATGGACATAATCCTTCCTGCCGCAATATCGTCCTGGGGCTGACTCAACCTCTAAGAGAAATGAGAACCAGGAATATTCCCTGGGGATAAAGACGGCCAGTGCGTAAGGCTGACACTCTTACTAACTTTACGTGCCGACTGTCTTGAAATTTGGGAGCTTCAAACTCCTGGAATCCTAAGGGACTGTCCAGGCCTGCTTTCACTCTCAACAGGTAATTCTGTACTCACACATTCAGTACTCCGGGTTCATATCCCTGACGTTAGTCTCCAATACAGTATTTCACTGATTAACTTCACCACTATGCAACGCACCATGCAATTTCGCAGTTACGACCTTCCTTCTTCCTGTAGCCCACAGCCGCTCTCCGCTAAACGCAACCGTCACGAATGTTAAAAGAAGACTGTCCAATTCTTGCCCACCGCCTGTCTTATATGGCGTTTATCGCATTTTTCGAAATTCTAAACTACTCCTGACAACGCCGGGTAGCCCTACAATATTCTGTCATTTTCTCACACGGGAAGGTTCTGGCAAGCTTGACGTCAGAAGTGTCGCGGGTCGTCACACTACGAGGAGCTTTTCCCTCGGTAATAATATGCATGGCGGTCTCGATATTAAAAAAATTATGCAAGAGGAAACGAGCGCGTAACACCATTCAATGTGTGGTTTGTATTTGTACATCTGTTTATTTGGAATGAAAAAGTCTCTATTTATTATCATTTGGGTTACATCGTTTTATATTTAACGTAGACAGACGTTATAACGAAAATTGCGAGAGAACAAGAAATTCAATTTCGGACGGTGCGTGTCTATTGCGAGGACGTAAAAAATGTAGGTACCAGTTTTTAAGAGTTACTTGATAAATATCATGTCGTAAATATAATAATAACAAAACAATCTTTCTAACAACACTTAGATACAAATATATTTTAAGTGGACCAAAAAGTTACTTTAAATCTCAATTTTAAAATAATTATTTTTCTTATTTCATTCAAGACGCCTAAGGTGTTTATTTCGTTTTCCAAAATTACAATTCTTAGATAAAATTTGCTGAATAAAACCTCACTTAAAAAAAGTGAAATTATCAGGTCAAAGGCATGATATTTAAATTTCCTGTTGGTGGGTTGCAGCTCGGCAGCCTATCAATCTTGGGATACGTAGGATGAAATGTTAGATGCAAATTAATTCCTTGCACAATTCCAGGTACAAAAACAAAACTCACAAGCTATTTTAATTAGTAGTGTTAACGCACAGTGTAAGAAAACCGGCCTTCTGGCAGCAAAGTACAGCGTTAAGTGAGACGATGTTAAGTTAATATATATATGATAATATTACGGGACTGTAGATGTGTGTTTACTGACGGTAAGTGTGACAGTGTTAAGGTAATATTTAGATGGTAACAGGACAAAAATGTAGCTGTGTGTTTACTGAAGGGAAGTATGACCGTGTTAAGGTAATATTTATATGGTAACATGACAGGAGTGAAGCTGTGTGTTTTCTGACGGGAAGTATGAACGTGTTAAGGTAATATTTAGATGGTAACATGACAGAAATATATCTGTGTGTTTACTGACGGTAAATGTGACTGTGCTAAGGTAATATTTATGTGGTAACATGACAGGATTGTAGCTGTGTGTTTACTGACGGTAGGTGTGACTGTGTTAAGGTAATATTTATATTGTAGCATGACAGGATTCTAGTTGTGTGTTTACTGACAGAAATTGCGACTGTGTTAATGAAATATTTAGACGGTAATATGACAGAAATATATCTGTGAGTTTACTGACGGTAAATGTGACTGATAAGGTAATATTTATCTGGTAAAATGAAAGGATTGAAGCTGTGTGTTTACTGACAGTATGTGTGATTGTGTTAATGTAATATTTATGTGGTAAAATGACAGGATTGTAGCTGTGTGTTTACTGACGGTAGGTGTGACTGTGTTAAGGTAATATTTATATTGTAGCATGACAGGATTGTAGTTGTGTGTTTACTGACGGTAAGTGCGATTGTGTTAATGAAATATTTGGACGGTATTATGACAGAAATATATCTGTGTGTTTACTGACGGTAAATGTGACTGTGTTAAGGTAATATTTAGGCGGTAACATGACAGAAATATAGCTGTGTGTTTACTGACGGGAAAATGGGACTGTGATAAGGTAACAATTATACGGTAACATGACAGGACTGTAGCTGTGTGTTTAATGACGGTATGTGTGACTGTGTTAAGGTAATATTTATAAGGTAATATGACAGGATAATAACTCTATGTTTACTGACGTTAAGTGTGACTGTATTAAGGTAACATTTAGATGGTAACATGACAGAAATGTAGCTGTGTGTTTACTGACGGTAAGTGTGACGATGTTAACGTAGTATTTATATGATATCATGACAGGAATGTGTCTGTGTGTTTACTGACGGTACGTGTGAAAATGTTTAAGTAATAGTTATACGATGACACGACAGAAATGAGTCTGTGTGTTTACTGACGGAATGTTAGACTGTGTTAAGATAATATTTTATAGTAACATGACATGAATGTAGCTCTGTGTTTATTGACGGGACGTGTGACTGTGATAGTGTAGTATTTATATGTTAACATGACAGGATTGTAGCTGTGTTTTAACTCACAGTAAATTTAAGAGTGTTAAGCGATTATTTAGAATGCAACATGACAGAAATATAGCTGTGTGTTTACAGACGGGAATTGAGACAGTGTTAAGGTAATATTTATAAGGTAAATGCAGGATTGGAGCTGTGTATTTACTGACGGAATGTGTGACTGTGTTAAGGTAATATTTATGTGGTAACATGACAGGAATGCAGCTTTGTGTTTACTGACTGTATGGGGAACTGTGTTAAAGTAATATTTATAGGGTAGCATGACAGGATTGAGCTGTGTGTTTACAGACAGTAAGTGCGACGATGTTAATGTAATATTTAGAAGGTAACATGACAGAAATATATCTGTGTATTTACTGACGGTAAATTTGACTGTGTTAATGTAACATTTAAATGGTCACAAGACAGGATTGTAGCTCTGTGTTTACTGACGGTATGTGTGACTGGTTAAAGTAATATTTATATGGTAGCATGACAGGATTGTAGCTTTGTGTTTACTGACAGTAAGTGCGAATATGGTAATGTAATATTAAGACGGTAACATGACAGAAATATGTGTGCGTGTTTACTGACGGTAAAGGTTACTGTGTTAAGTTAATATTTAAACGGTACCATGACAGAAATATAGATCTGTGTTTACTGACGGGAAAATGTGACTGTGTTAATGAAATATTTATATGGTCACATGACATGTTTGTAGCTGTGTGTTTACTGACGATACCTGTGACTGTATTGAGGTAACATTTAGATGTTAAAATTACAGAAATATAGCTTTGTGTTAACTGACGGTATGTGTGACGGTGTTAATGTAGTATTTGTATGATAACATGACAGGACTGTGTCTGCGTGTTTACTTACGGTACGTGTGACTGTGTTTAAGTAATATTTATATGATGATATAACAGAAATGTATTTGTGTGTTTACTGACGTTAAGTGTGTCTGTGTTAAGATAATTTTTTATAGTAACATGACAGGACCATAGCTTTGTGTTTAAAGACCTTAATTGTGACTGTGTTAAGATAATATTTATATGGTAATATCACAGGACTCTAGCCGTGTGTTTACTGACGATAAGTGTGACTGTGTTAAGGTAATATTTATAAGAAAACATGACAGAACTCTGTCTGAGTGTTTACTGACGGCAAGTGCGATTGTGTTAAGTTGATAATTAAATCGTAACATGTCAGGAATATGGCTGTGTGTTTACTGACGGTACGTATCACTGTGTTAAGATAATATTTTTAGGGTAACATGACAGGAATTCGGCTCTGTGTTTAGTGACGGTAAGTGTGACTGTGTTAAGGTAATATTTATATGGTAACATCACTGGAATGTAGCTGTGTATTCACTCAAGTGCGTGTGACTATGTTAACGTAATATTTATACGATAATATGATGCGAAATTAGCTTTGTGTTTATTGACGGCACGTGTGAATGTGTTAAAATAATATATATATATATGGTAACATGACAGGACTGTAGCTGTGTGTTTACTGACGGTACGTATGACTGTGCTAAGTTAATATTTATATGATGACATGACAGGACGAAAGCTCTGTGTTTATTGACGGCACGTGTAACTGTTTTAATTTAGTATTTATAAGGTAATATGACAGGAAATTAGCTGTATGATTACTGACGGTATTTGAGAATGTGTTAAGGTAATATTTAAATGATAACATAACAGGACTGTGTCTGTATGTATACTGACGTTAAGTGTGACTGTGTTAAGGTGATATTTATTTGATAATGTAGTGCCCCACTTTAGTAATAATACTCCAGTACTGTTACCTCGATGTGGCACTACTTGACAGTATGGCACGAACATCCTACACTACAAAATATCCTACGTAAGCCTAAACGATGCCACCAAACAACACCAAATCTCTGATTTTTTCAAATTCTTTCTGTTAACCAATTGGGATGCAAAGTTAGGAATTTAGAATATAATACCGTAATCTCAAGTCTAGTATCCAGGTTTCAAACAATTTCTATATATATTCAAATCTATCACTTTACCTATTAATATCACTTTTGTACATTCATTAATTTCCTAAATAAATACATAAATTAACGAATGTCAATTTAAATAGTTGCTTCGCCTCTTTCTGAATTTTCACAATCTACGTTACGCAAATTTCGAATTAAAATATCAATCACACAATAAATGAAGTTGCCAAATTTGCTTCACTCCCTGTCAAGAGTTATACTCTGAAATTTGTAAATTCTATACAGTCAGCAAGACTTACTTTGTATCAAAATCAAAACGTTGCACTTAATAACTCAGTAGCTTTACCGCTACCATTTTTGTACAAGTTTACGTATAACAAATCTTCAATCCGTAGACATCAAGTAAATAGTAGTACACAGTAATTCAACAAGCAATATTATGTCAGTCCGAAAGCAGGTGAGTGAGGGTGAGTTACCTCAAACTGTGAAATTTATAAATTCACCTCTGCAAGTAAGACATTCTTTAGAGTATAACAACACTGAGGCGACGTCACTGCTCGTTCGGCAAAGTCCAAACATAGCGAATTGCTTTCCGGGTTCAGCGTTTGCAAATGTGATTCTTCCTCACAACTAAATTACCATACCATGTCCATTAAAATATACAATATTTTACAAATTTACATTAAATTTCGATGATAAATATTGCGTTCATTACAATAAAATGACAGGACTATGGGTCTGTGTTTACTGACGGAAGGTGTTACTGTGTTAAAACAATATTTATACGATAATATGACAGGATTTAGCTGTGTGTTTACTGACGGAACGTGTGACTGTGTTAAGGTAATATTTATATGGCAGCATGACAGGATTGTAGCTCTGTGTTTACTGACAGTGTGTGTGACTGTGTTAAAGTAATATTTATATCGTAACATGACAGGACTGTAGCTGTGTGTTTACTGACAGTATGTGTGACTGTGTTAAGGAAATGTTTACATGGTAACTTGAGAGGAAACCACTTGTGTGTTTATTGACTGTATGTGTGACTGTGTAAAAGTAATATTTATAACATAACATGACAGGAATGTAGCTGTGTGTTTACTGACGGAACGTGGAACTGTGTTAAGGTAATATTTATATGATAATTTGACAGGACTCTAGCTGTGTGTGTACTGACGGTACGTGTGACTGGGTTAAGGTAACATTTATATGATAACATGATGGGAAAGTAGCTGTGTCTTTATTGACGGCACGTGTGACTGTTTTAAAGTAAAATTTATATGGTAAAATGACAGGATTGTAGCTGTGTGATTACTGACGGTAGGTGAGACTGTGTTAAAGTAATATTTATAAGGTAACATGACAGGAAAACAGCTGTGTGATTACTGACTCTATGTGTGACTGTGTTATGGTAATATTTATTTGAAAACTTGAAACGAATGTGTCTGTGTTTTTACTGACATTAAGTGTGGCTGTGTTAAGGTAATATTTATATGATAACATGACAGGAATCTAGCCCTTTGTTTACCGACGTTATGTGTGAATGTGTTAAAGTAATATTTATATGATAAAATAACAGGAAATAAGCTGAGTGTTTACTTACGTTAAGTGAGAATGAGTTAAAGTAATTACTATATCGTAAATTGACACGTATGTAACTGTGTGTTTACTGATAATATGTGTGAATGTGTTAAGGTAATATTTATATGGTAGCTTGATATTAATATGTCTGTGTGTTTACTGTCGGTACGTGAGACTGGGTTAAGGTATAATGTACACGAAAACATGACAGGAATCTAGCTGTGGGTTTATTGACGGCACGTGTGACTGTGTCAAGTTAATATTTACGTGATAAAATGAGAGGAATTTGTCTTTGTGTTTACTGACTATACTTGTGACTGTGTTAAGGTAATATTTATATGATAAAATGACAGGACTCTTGCTGTGAGTTTACTGACGGTAGGTGTGACTGTGTTAAGGTAATATTTATATGATAGCATAAGAAGAGGGTAACTGTGTGTTTACTGAAATTATGTGTGACTGTGATAAAGTAATATTTATATGGAAACATAACCGGAATCCAGCTGAGTGCTTACTGATGGTAAATGTGAAAAAATTAATGTAATATTTACATGGTAACATGACAGGAAATTAGCTCTGTGAATACTGACGTTATGTGTGACTGTATTATTTTAATATTTATATTGCAACATGACAGGATTGTGCTGTGTGTTTACTGACGGTAATTGTGACTGTATTAAAGTAATATTTATATGGTGACAGGACAGGTAATTAGCTGTGTGGTTACTGACGGTATTCGGGAATCTGTTAAGGTAATATTTATGTTGTAACATGACAGGAAATTAGTTGTGTGTTTACTAACGTTACGTGTGAAAGTGTTAAGGTAATATTTATAAAATAATATGACAATAAACTAGCTCTACGTTTACTGACGAACGTGTGACAGTGTTAATTTAATATTTATATGATAATATTGTAGGATTGTAGCTGTGTTTAATGACGGTACGTGTTAATGTGATAAGGTAATTTTATATGATTATATTACAGGAATCTAGCTGTGTGTTTACTGACGGTACGTGTGACTGTTTTAAGGTAATATTTAAATGAAAACATAACAGGACTCTAGCTTTGTTTTTCTGATGGTATTTGAGATTCTGTTAAGTTAATATTTATATAATAACATGACAGGACTGTAGCTTTGTCTTTACTGACGGTACGTGTGAAAGTGTTAAGTTCATATTTATATGATAATATGACAGGACTGTAGCTGTGTTTATACAGACGGTACGTGTGAGGGTGTTAATTTAATATTTATATGATAAATTGGCAGGAATGTAGCTGTGTGTTTCCTGACGGTACGTGTGAATGTGTTAAGGTAATATTTATATGATAAAATGACAGGAATGTAGCTGTGTATTTAATGACGCTACATGTGAATGTGTTAATTTAATATTTATACGATAATAAGGCAGGATTGTAGCTTTATGTTTACTGACGTTACGTGTGACTGTGTTATTGTAATATTTATATGAAAATGTTACAGGACTGTAGCTGTGTTTTTAATGACGTTACGTGAGACTGTGTTAGTGTAATATTTATAAGACAACATGACAGGAATATAGCTGTGTGTTTACTGACGGTACGTGTGAATGTGTTAAGATAATATTTATATAATTACATAACAGGACTGTAGCTGTGTGATTACTGAAGTTACGTGTGACTGTGTTAAGTAAATATTTATATGAAAACATGACAGGAATATCGCTGTGTATTTACTGACGGTACGTGTGACAGTGGGAAGGGAATATTTATAAGATAACATGACTGGACTGTAGCTGTGTGTCTACTGACGAATGAGTGACTGTGTGAAGTTAATATTTATATGAAAAAATCACAGGATTGTATCTGTGCCTTTACTGACGCTACGTGTGACTTTTAAATTTTATTTGTATGATTACATGACTGGAAAGTAGCTGTGTTTTTACTGACGGTGCGTGTGACTGTTTTAAGTTAATACTTATATGATAACATGGCAGGATTCTAGCTTTATTTTTACTGACGGTACTGTGACTGTGTTTAGGTAATATTTATATGATAACATGACAGAAATATAGCTGTGTAATTAATGACGTTACGGGTGACTGTGTTAAGGGAATATTTATAAGGTAACGTGACAAGAATATAGTTGTTTATTTACTGACGGTACGTGTGACTGTGGAAATGGAAGACTTATAATCTTACATGGCAGGACTGTAGCTGTGTGTTTACTGACGTTAAGTGTGATTGGGTTAATGTAATATTTATATGATAACATGACAGGAATGTAGCTGTGTGTTTACTGACGGTACGTGTGACTGTTTTAGTATAATATTTATATGATAACATGACAGGAATATAACTGTGTTTACTGACGGTACGTGTGACAGTGTTAAGAAAATATTTATATGATAATATGAAATGAATGTAGCTGTGTGTTTACTGACGGTACGTGTGACTGTATTAAAATGATATTTATATGATAACATGACAGGAATATAACTGTGTTTACTGACGGTACGTGTGACAGTGTTAAGAAAATATTTATATGATAATATGAAATGAATGTAGCTGTGTGTTTACTGA
>Ga0123355_10009405_pt1 | contig 14852 bp, 9 predicted proteins | sample TergutEmb28metaG_3_FD_89872 | JGI IMG/M metagenome (GOLD analysis project Ga0123355, IMG submission 89872) | Embiratermes neotenicus P1 segment gut microbial communities from Petit-Saut dam, French Guiana - Emb289 P1 | ecosystem: Host-associated > Arthropoda: Insects > Digestive system > Gut ...
AATCGCAAATAACGATACAATACCTGATAAAAATTCCAAACTTCTTCGTTGGCTCCTCCTTACGTACTTTCCTCAGTACGAGGCGTCGTCGCCGCCTCGAATTTTGAAATTTTTACTTAACCGTTATTGTACCGTTATTTACAATTCGGTGCACTAGCAATTAGGAGTTTATAGAGATACCCTAAAGAAAAATGACAATCCAATTAAAAGTCTTATTCAATGGAAAATCCGTTGTTTAAGACTTTTATTTATGATTGAAAGTATTTATTTAGCTTAAATTTGTAAAAAAACACAGAAAAAGGCGAAAAAATTATAATTTTAAATCATAAATTCATTCAAAAGTGTCTAAATATTTTCGTTGATGGAGAAAAAAGTGGAATTAACGGCAAGATTGGCATTTTTTGTGCTAAATATTGTATAATTAGTCAATAAATTAAATTATTTGTAAAAATTTTGACAATTTATTGCTTTAAATGCTTTTTAAAATTAAAGTAAGTTGGAAAGTACACAACATAAAAACTTACAAATATGGGAGTTGAAAAAATATGGATCGACTAAAGGTAATGACTATATTTGGAACAAGACCAGAAGCTATTAAAATGGCACCACTTGTTTTAGAATTGCAAAGGCACCCAGAGCATATAGAATCAATCGTTACAGTTACAGCACAGCATCGCGAAATGTTGGATCAGGTGTTAGAAATTTTTGAAATTAAACCGGATTACGATTTGAATATTATGAAAGATCGTCAAACGTTAATGGATGTAACAAGACGAGGTTTAAAAGGCTTGGATGAGATTATGCAAGAAGTTAAACCCGATCTTGTTCTAGTCCATGGCGATACAACAACAACATTTATCGCCGGTCTTGCAGCTTTTTATAACCAAATTGCCATTGGGCATGTTGAAGCTGGTTTACGTACTTGGAATAAGCACTCACCTTTTCCAGAGGAGATGAATCGTCAGTTGACAAGTGTTATGGCAGATTTGCATTTTTCGCCAACTGAGCAGTCTGCTCAGAATTTAATTTCGGAAAATCATTCTGAAGATTCTATCTACATTACCGGAAACACGGCAATTGACGCCTTAAAAACAACGGTAAAGCCGGATTATAATCACCCTATTTTAGATAAAATTGGTGATGATCGCTTAATATTGGTGACGGCTCATCGCCGTGAAAATTTAGGTGAGTCAATGCGTAATATGTTTCGTGCGATTAATCGTTTAGTTCAGAAGCATGATGATGTTCAAGTGGTTTATCCAGTTCATATGAACCCAGTTGTTCGTGAACTAGCTGCGGAAATTTTAGGTGATGATAATCGTATTCACTTAATCCCACCATTAGATGTAATTGATTTTCACAATATTGCGGCAAAATCGTATTTAATTTTAACTGATTCAGGTGGTGTCCAAGAAGAAGCTCCATCACTTGGAGTGCCAGTACTTGTATTACGTGATACGACAGAGCGTCCTGAGGGAATCTTAGCCGGCACGTTAAAGCTGGCAGGTACAGAGGAAGAAAATATTTTTGATTTAGCAGATGAATTATTGTCGAGCAAAGTTGCTCATGATGAAATGTCGAAAGCGTCTAATCCGTATGGTGATGGGTTTGCCTCTAAACGGATTGTTGAGTCAATTTTAGATCATTTTGGTAGGAACTTGGATGATCCAGTGAAGCATCCAATCAATTATAGTTCAGTAAATCATCCAATCAATAAAATTGAGAAAGAGCAGAAGCGTATTGTTGGGATTGCTTAGATGCCATGCTGGAAGTCAGAGATCAGAGTTCACAAGTCAAATCAAAAAGCTAAGCGTTTCAAATATAGATTCTTTTAACTAGAGTTCTGATCTCTAGAAGGGGTGATTATCATGAAAATATTAATTATAACGCAAAATTTTTATCCAGAGATTGGAAGTGCGGCAAATCGTGCGAAGAATATTTATTTTGTATTAAAAGAAAAAGGCTATGAGGTAAACATTTTAACAACGGAACCAAATTATCCGAACCGTAATTTGTATAGCGATGAAGCTTTTTGGGATGAAGATATTCCTGAAGACGAGATCATGAGAGTTCAATTAAAGACTCGAAAGTATACAAGTAGTATGTTTAAAAGGCTCATTTATCATTTAGAGACGATGCTAAAATTAATTTTCTATAATTTTAAACTTAAAAAAGATTATGACGTCGTCTTTGCAACACTCCCATCTATTTTTATTGGAATAGCTGGAGTTGTCGCCAAGATGAGGCAAAAAGCAACACTCATTCTTGATATTAGGGATCTTTGGCCGGAAACATTAGTGGGTCTAAAGCGTTTTCACAACAAACTTGCTTTAAAAATGGCGTATTCGCTAGAAAGCTTTTTATATCGCCGAGCAGATAATATCATCGTTAATAGCGAAGGATTTATCCCTTACATGCTTTCTAAAAAAGTTCCACGAGCAAAGATTAGTTTTATCCCGAATTCTTTGACTGAGTCGGAACTTGAGGGGTATCTTTCACAAAAAGAACAACGGTTAGATTCAGATGAGATTACGGTTTTATATGCAGGGAATATTGGATTAGCTCAGGATTTAGATACGCTGATTGATATTGCCAAGAAGTTGAGTCATAATCCTAAAATCAAGTTTGATGTGATTGGTTATGGGTTTCTGCTGAAGGATTTTAAGCAAAAGATTATGGATTTAGGACTAAATAACATTGAGATTTCGCAGGCTTTGAGCAGGAAAGCAACATTGATGAGAATTGCAGCAGCTGACATGGTTTACGTAACATTAAAAGATAGTGATGTTTTTAAAACAGTTTTACCAGGAAAAGTGATTGATTACATGGGGTTAAGTAAGCCGATTGTTGCCAATGTGGCAGGCTACCCAGCTTATACAATTTGGAAAGCTAATTGTGGTATTGTCGTTTCAGAGGCTAATAATGTGGATGAATTATGTCGTTTTATTTCAGAATTAGCAATATCTGATGATTTAAGATATCAATTAGGAGAGAATGGGCGCAAATATGCGAAAATGAAATTCAATTGGGCAGTTAATTTGGGAATTTTAGTGGAGATATTAGAGAAAAAAGAGCTTAGAGAAAACGTGAAGAGAAAAGCAGATATTAGAGAAGAAGGAACAGCGATTTAGCAATTAGAGGTCGCAAGTGAGATAAAAAGAATTTAGCCCTTTTAGGGCTAAATTTTAAAAATCTAGCCTCTAACCTCCTACTTCTAACTTCTAGTAAGGATGTGTGTTGAAAGTGAATGTTTGTATGTTTGTGTGGAACCATTTTACTAATGATGCGCGAGTGTTGAGGGCGTGTAGCGCTCTTGCTGAGGCAGGTTATGTAGTTGATTTGGTCGCTATCCATGATTTCAAGGATGAAAATCTTCCGAAGCAGGAATCTTTTTCCGAAAATTTTAATGTTTATCGGGTAAATGGAAAGTTGCCTAAAACAATTGCTTATCCTTTAGGGCTGATTGGTAGGATTAAGTCTTTACTTCGATCAAATATGTTGTTTTTAATTTTATTTCTGATTGCCGGTGGGATTGGTATTTTATTATTTCCAGTCTTTACGACTATTATTTTTGGTCTCGGGCTGATATTATCTATTCGAAAAGTACGTGTTATTTTTTTGCGTAGTTTTATTTTTTTGCAAATGATTAGGCAGGGGTTGAGTAAGAGCTATGATGTTTATCATGCGAATGATTTGAATACTTTGCCTCAAGGTGTCATTTGTAGTAAGTTGAAGGTCTTGGCTAGAAAGAAAAAGGAATTAATTTATGATTCCCATGAGGTTCAAACCAGTCGAACAGGCTATACGTCTGGGTTTCACGGTCGACTAGAGAAATTTCTTATTAGGTTTATAGATAAGATGATTAATGAAAATCATACGCGAGCTGCTTATACGAAGGAGTTATACGGAGTTTATCCGGCGGTTGTGCATAATTATCCGTTTGTTTCGAAGCCGGAGGAGCTTTCCCAAGTGGATTTACATGAGATGTTGGGAATTTCTGAGGAGGAACCGATTCTTTTGTACCAAGGTGGGGTGCAGATTGGTCGCGGTTTGGATAAGATTATTGAGGCTGTTCCATTGTTTAAGCGGGGCGTTGTTGTGTTGATTGGTGATGGACGGATTAAGGATGAGCTAATGGAGTTAGTGGCTCAGATGGGCTTGGAAGAACGGGTGAAATTTGTGCCGAAAGTTCCAGTTAGTGAGTTAATTAGGTATACGCCGAATGGTTATCTTGGGTTTCAGGTTTTGAATAATGTTTGTTTTAATCATTATTCGGCGTCGTCAAATAAGTTGTTTGAGTATATGATGAGTGGTGTGCCGGTGATTGCTTGTAGTTTTCCGGAGATTCAGAAGGTTGTTGAAGGGGAAGGAGTTGGAGTTTGTGTTGATTCTCACAATCCTGAGTCGATTGCTCGTGGCGTGAATTATTTGCTTGATCATCCTGAGGTGAGGGAAGAGATGCGGTTGAATTGTTTTGCGGCTCGAGAGCGGTATAATTGGGATGTGGAGAAGTTGGCGCTTTTGCGAATTTATGAAGAGGTGAGTAATGATGAATAATATTAGGAGATTTGACGAGAATAATATTAGGAGATTAGAAGATGAAGTGAGAATCCTAAAGATAGAACTTCGTGAGCAGTTACAAGCTAGAAAAAGAGAACTTCATGAGCTGCAAAGGATGCAAAATTCTTACGAAGCATTAGAAAAAAAATACTTTTCTCTTAAAAGCTCTTTCTTAGGAAAAATGACATTAAAATATTGGCATATAAGAGCTAGGTTAAAAAAGCAACCAAGAAAGGAATAAGTTTATGAATACCACTACTATAGATTCGAAGTTACAAATGATTGAGCGGAAAATTAATTGGCTTGAAAGTGTTAAAAAAAATACAAGTATAGAAATGATGAGCGAAATAGCTTTCACTAATTGGTTTAAAAGTCAAGATCTACCAGTAGTCTTAAATGAATCTACAAAAATACTGCACTCCTACTTTGAAAAAGATCAAAGGGGGTATTTATCATTTGAAGAGCAAAATACTAATTTCAATTTTCCCCCTAAAAAGAAACTCTTAGCTATCGGAAAAAATAAGCAAATAGATATTAATTTTGCCGGAGAACTTGAGGGGAATATGGAAATTTCACTGCAAATAATTAGTTATGCACATGGAAATAAAATCAATGTAGAAAAGGTGAATTTAAATAGTAATTTCAAACAAAAACTTCCTAGTGAAACAGATAATATACGAATTGTACTGCTTGTAAGTGGAAAGGGAAGGATTAAAATTGATAAGCTTATAATTGCTAATTTAAACTTGTGGAATCTAGAAAAACTGAACGCTAACTTCATTAGTTTGCCTAATGCAAAATGGTTTATACCTACAACGAAGGAGTTAACTTATATTAGAGAAACAGCTACATTTTTTACTAATATACCCTCACCTAGTTTCATTTATATTCCATATGATGAGGATAATGTTAATTTCAATATACTCAGTAAAAATATTAAAGTTGAAAATAGTAAAATACCTGTGCAGTTTGAAGGAGTATTTGATGTAGGAGTTGATGTCCAGTTATTTTTAATTGTTTACTCTGATAAAGAAAAGCTTGATGTTCTTAAAATGAGTTTGAATGAAAAAAGGATTTTTAATTTCCCAGAAGCAGCCAAGTTTATTCGATTAGCATTAAGAGTTAGCGGTATAGGACGATTTACGATTACGGATGTCATTGTCTCAAATCATGGCTATTGGATAAATGAAGAAATAACTTTTGCAAGAGAGCAAGTTGAATTGGTTTATGATCAAGTGAAGGAATTAAATACAGATACCTTGTTTCCTAAAGAGGGTGAATTAGATAAATTAGTCTACCATCCTGAACATAATTTATTTGAATCAAAATTAATTGGAAATCAACTCTGTTATATATCATGTATAGAAAATTTAGAACTGCTAGTGCCGCCGAAACAAACTTTAGTAAGTCCGAAGAAAGATTTTTCGTATGAATTTTACTTATCTGTGTTTACTCATGACGCGGTAGAAGTAGATTTATTAATTACAGAATGGAAAGATTCAAAGAAAATTGCATTACATCAAGTTGCGATGAACAAAAACATCACAATTGAATTTAATGAAAGAACAACTCATATTAAGGCTTTTCTATCTGTTAAATATGAGGGTTTTTTTGGTGACTTAAAAATTGCAATAAATGAGAATCCAATAGAAATTAGGAATCATGTAATTTTAGATGCAAGCCCGCAAAAATGGTTTAACAATAAAAAAAACTTAGTACTAACTAATGAAAACAATGTGCTAATTGGAGATTCAGATGGGAAAGATAACAAATACATTTCCTACATAGAAAATAATAATAATTTCAGTATTCTTCCAGAAAATCCGATTATGACAGTAAATGCTGAAAGTAATTATCATGTAACTGTTGACGTTGAGACAGAAGGTAGTATAACTTTGTTACCGATGTTAGTTTCATACACTGATAAACAAAAAATAGAAACAATTTCGCTGAAGCCTAATAGTAAGAATAAAATTAGTTTTAAAAAAGATGTTAAATTTTTTAGGATTGCAGTTAGAATTGATGGAGCAGGGGTTTTTAAAATTAATAATTTTTCTATTACCGAAAAAGAAAAAATAATAATTGATACTGAATTAAGAAATTTGAGTAAAAAAACCGTTAGTGCGTTAAGGCTAGTTCCAATGAAAACAAATCGAATAAAAGTTGCAGTAATATTTGATGAGTTCACAACAGCTGCATATCAAGATGAATGCGAACTAATAACATTTACTCCTAGCAACTGGAAAGAGGTTGTTGTTGATAACACACCTGATTTGTTAATGGTTGAATCTGCATGGGTAGGAAATGGAGGAAGTTGGAATAAGCAGGTTGGTTATTATGGAGAAGAGAGCATTGCCTCATTAAAAGCATTAATCGAATGGTGTAATGAAAAAAATATTCCAACTGTATTTTGGAATAAAGAAGATCCTGTTCATTTTGATAGGTTCATCGAAACAGCAAAATATTTCGACTATATCTATACAACAGATGAAAATATGATCTCAGAGTATCAAAAAAGAGTGGGACATGAAAAAGTTTATGCACTTCCATTTGCTGCTCAGCCTACCATCCATAATCCAATAAAGATTGTTGATGAAAAAGAAAATGCAGCATGTTTTGCTGGTTCATATTATCGGCATCATGAAAAAAGATGTGTTGATATGGATAGATTGTTTGATAGTGCTGCAAAATATGGCTTGGTCATATATGATCGAAATTTTGAAAAAAACCAAAATGGAGAAATGCCAAATCATGAATTTCCTGATCGGTTCAAGTCATTTATTAAAGGGAATTTACGATATTATGAAATTGATAAGGCATACAAAGGGTATAAAGTAGTTATTAATGTAAATACTGTAAAAGAATCACCGACAATGTTTTCTCGTCGTGTTTTTGAAGCTTTAGCATGTGGTGCACCAGTAGTTAGTACTTATTCTCAGGGAATTGAAAATATCCTTGGTGATTTGGTCTATATATCTGAGGATGTTGATGAGATAGATAAAGCATTTGAATTACTATTAACGAATAAAGAACTTTATGATGCAAGAGCGCTCATTGGTATGCGCGAAGTTTTAACTAAACATACGTACTCTAATCGCTTAGAAATGATAGTTAAAAATGCTGGCTTAAACTTTAGCTTTGCAAAACCTGTTGTGACTGTAGTTGGAATAGTAAAAACAAGGAAAGAATTCTATGCTATTTTAACTGATTTTAAAGAACAAGGCTATAAAGAAAAGCAACTATATGTTTTAATTGAACCCTTCGAAGATTATTTATCAATATTTAATAGATTCAATTCTGGAAATGTAAGAACTTTTATGAAGAGTTATATTCATCAATATGGAAATATATTAGAATGGATCAAAACGCCTTACGTAACGTATTTCAGTACAGAAGATTATTATGGAAAGCATTATTTAACGGATTTAATGAATGCCACCATGTATGCAAAAAGTGATTTTATCGGAAAAGGATCTTATTTTACTATGTGCAATGATAGTAAGAAAATAATTAAAGTAAATGATAATATGGAGAATGAATTTGTTTCAACATTATTTCCGTCATGTACAATTGCCAAAAAAGAAGTATTCAAAAGCGAAAATATAATGGATGTTATCCGCAAATGGCAAGCGAATGAACAATATAGCAATTATAGTATTCGTGGAAAATCATTATATAGCAGTGATGCTTTTAACTATTTTAAAAATAAAAAAAGCAATCATAAACATATATCTGAGTTTTTAAAAACAATTGTAATATAGGTGGTGCCTTTAATGAAGAAAAAGTTGCTAGTTGCAGGACATGATTTAAAATTTTTCACTTTAATTTTAGATGAATTAAAAAAATCAGAAAAATATGAAATCAAACTTGATGAATGGGCTGGGCATGCTATCCATAATATTTCTGAAAGTCAAATGCATTTGGAATGGGCAGATATTATTTTTTGTGAATGGGGTTTGGGAAATGCTGTATGGTATTCGAATAATAAGTTACCTCGGCAAAAATTATTTGTTAGAATGCACGGGCAAGAACGAAACACATCTTATTATAAAGATTTTGATTTAGATAATATTGATAAAGTGATTACTGTTTCACCATATATATATGAGCTATTAAACCAAAAAATTACCATCCCAAGAGACAAAATGATTGTTATTTACAATGCTGTTGATGTGGAAGGTTTGAATAAACCTAAAGAGGATGATTACCAATTTAATTTAGCAATTATTGGATTTTGCCCTAAATTAGCGGTTAGATCTAGCGATTGAAGTTTTCGAGAAGCTGTGGTTGAGTGATGATCGGTACAAGTTGTTTATTAAAGGAAAAATGCCTTCGGAATATTCATGGTTGTGGGGGCAGGATGAAGAACGTGAATATTATGAGGGGATATTTAGTAAGATAGAGACTTCTTCGTGGAAAGATTCAATTATTTTTGAAGAATTTGGATCAATTGATGTTTTTCTTAAAAAGATCGGGTTTGTGATATCAATGAGTGATTTTGAAACATTTCATTTAGCCCCTGGAGAAGGAATGGCCTCTGGCGCAATACCAGTGATTAGGAATTGGGCAGGAAGTGAGTTAGTTTATCCGAATGAATATATTTTTGAAAGCACAGATGAAATGAAGAATTATATCGAGAAATTCAAAATTACAAGGGGAAAAAAAGAAAGAATTGTTAAAGAATATGTTGAGGAACATTTTGATGTTATAAAAATTGCAAATTTGATACAATCTCTTTTTGATGAAATTCGATAATTTATTTTTATGATGAAGAAATGATGGAAATTTAATTCTTTTGAGAAAGAGGTTACGATAATGAACCAACCGCTAGATAAGATAACAGAAGCTTACTTTAATGAAATGGGAACTGAATTTGGTCAAAAAACTAGAGATAGAATTCACTGGGTTTGCGAACAAGCTAGAGGAGTAAAAGTTTTAGATGTAGGATGTTCACAGGGAATTACTGATATTATTTTAGGTAGAGAAGGTAAAGAAGTTTTTGCAATAGATGTTTTAGAAGAATCTATAAATTATGCCAAAAATATGCTAATAAATGAATCCGATGAGACAAAAAAAAGAGTTGTTTTTCAAACTTTAAACTTTATGACTCATGATTTTAAGGACGAAAAATATGATGTTATTATCTTTTCAGAAGTATTAGAACATATTGCTGAACCAATGCGGTTTTTAAAAAAAGCTGAGGGTTTGTTAAGTAGTAAAGGAGAAATTATTATCACGATTCCTTTTGGTATAAATGATTTTTTTGATCATAAAAAAACTTACTATATTTTAGATGCCTTGGAGATGATTCCTGAGACATTAAAAATTAAGGAATTTAAATTTTTAGTGGACTGGTTAGGATTTACTGTTAAAAGAGATGCAGATGGGGTAGATTTGTACAATCTTTTTGCTGCTGCTGAAGAGAGTTTTTATTTGAAGGAAAGAAGTATCATTGATAATCAGAATCGGTTAATAAATAGGCAAAATGAGCTTATAACAGAAAAAAGCAATTATACTGAGATGTACACTACAGCAAAGGGCTGGCATGATAAATCTTTAAGTATTATTGAAACTTTAACAGACAAAACCAATCTACTTGAGAAAAAGTTAGAGAAAGTAATAAGTGAAAAGAATGAACAGGTAAGAATGCTAGCAAAGGAAAAAAGGCAGCACGATAAAACGTTAAAAAAATCAGAGCAATTAATAAATGAAATAACAGAATTAAAAAGTTCGAATGAGAAAATTACATCGCTTGAACATGAAAAAGAGAAAGTGATAAAAACTTACATTGCAGAACTAAAATCACAATATGAAAAATTGACAGATGAAGAACATCAACTTGATCAACTTGAATCAGCCAAATTAGAAATAAAAAACTTGAAGTTACAACAAGATAAACTCATTTTAGATAAAGAGGTGGAAAATAAATTACTAAAACAGATAAATCTTATTATTCAAGAAGCAAACCTTGAATCTTTGAAATCGCATTTTAAAGATCTTCAAGATGAAAAAGTAGCAAATGAAAATTTAAATACTAACTATAAGGAATTGAACTCTAAACATATTAAATTAACATTAGAATATAAATTAGCTAAAGAAGAACTTGATTCTTTAAAAGTTAAATATACTGGATTACAAGCACGATATAAGAATGAAAAGGTAGCATTGAATCAAAAGATAGCTCAGCTAGAACAAAAAAATAAGCAATATGATCGTGAGCTTTCAAGAATTACTAATTCACGCCTCGGTGGAACAGCTATAAAGGTAAATGAATTTGTGTGGTCATCAAGAAGCAAAAGAAGAAAAAAAGGAAAAAAATAGAGTTGTAACGATATGAGGATGTGATCATGTGGAAACACCTAGTATTGCAGATAGGAAGAAGTATATTTTACTTCGAAAAGCTGAAATAATTGGAAGTCTAGGGAAATTATATATAGCTGCAAATAGTAGAGATACGTCTATTTTTAAAACAGATAAAGACGAATTAAGCGATTTAAAAGTTGCATGTATTATGGATGATTTCACTTACAACTCTTATGCTTCTGAATGTGACCTTATGCAATTAACTCCAAACAATTGGGAAGAAGAAATAGAAAACTTTAAACCAGATTTGCTTTTTATAGAATCTGCATGGGACGGAAAAGACAAGTTATGGCACAGGAAAATTTCTTATTGCACTGAGGAACTCGTTGGTTTAGTTAGCTATTGTCGTTTAAAAACAGTACCAGTTGTTTTTTGGAATAAGGAAGATCCTATCTATACAGATACGTTTATGTCTGTTGCTAAAATCTGTGATTGGGTGTTTACAACTGATATTGATTGTGTGAGTAAGTATAAAAGTGAATTAGGGCATAATAATGTTAGTCATCTTCATTTTGCAGCTCAGCCAAAAATTCACAATCCAATTGAAAAATATCAGCGTGAAGATAAGTTTTGTTTTGCTGGTGCTTACTATCACAAATATCAAGAACGCTGCAAAGTTTTTGATAAATTTTCAGAGGTATTTATTGGTGAAAAAGGTTTAGAGATATATGATAGAAATTATGATGATCCAAAACCAGAATATGCATTTCCAGAAAATTACAATCAATATATTAAGGGAGTTTTAAAATCAACGGACATAGATAAAGCATATAAGGGCTATCATTATGGGATAAATATGAACTCAGTTAGCCAATCACAGACGATGTTTGCTCGTAGAGTTTTTGAGCTTATGGTTTCTAATACGATTGTAGTAGGAAATTATTCACGAGGTGTTAAAAATCTATTTGGTGATTTGACTATATCCACAGATGATATAAAAACTTTAAATAAGAATCTTGCTGCATATTGTACAGATGAAATGGTGATGAGGAAGTATAAGCTTCAAGGACTGAGGAAGGTTTTAAAGCAGCATTTATATGAAGATCGATTAAATTATATTTGTAAAAAAATATTTAAGAGGAGTTTTATCAAAAAGTATGAAAAAGTAAATGTTTTGGGATTTGTTGAAACTAGTGAACAAGCATACTATGTTGAAAGTCAGTTTTTAAATCAAAGTTACGAACACAAGAAACTTTATATCATAACTGATGTTGATTATGAAGCAATGCTTCATGATGTTACGATTATTAAACCTTGTTTAGCTGAAGAGCTTCAATTTAAAAAATTATTTGAAGAGAATGAATATGCTGCTGTTTTTGATAGTAAGAACTATTATGGGAAAAACTATCTTTTGGATTTGATGTTAACGAGGAGGTATGTTGAAGCTGATGTGATAGGGAAAGCAGCGTATTATAAGCACCTTGTTAATGAAACAGTTTTGATTGCTAAATCCAAATCTTATACGGTGATTGATAGTTTGAAATTAGATCGTTCAATTTTTAAAGTGAAACTATTTTCTGAAATTAGTTTAAATTCACTTGGGGAAATGGAAAAGATTGAAATGGAAAAAGAGCAAACTTTCTTCTCCACAGATTTATTTAACTTTTGTGAAAATTTTCAGGATGGTAGTTGTGAGTTAGTTGATGATTTAACTTTTTTTGATACTGGATTAGAAATTGAATATATCCAGCGGGTAGCTGAGGACATTGAATTGAAGAAAGGTGAAAAAAGCAATAGATTAATAAAAATATCTGGTGTTGAGTTAGCCTCCAGAATGAAACCGACTTCTAAAGCTATTTCAATGATAAAAACAAGTGATTCGTTCAATGTGGTTACAAGCTTAGAAGAAAAGAAAAATGAGTATGCAAATGTTGATAATTTCTATACAGTAAGCGATTATGAGGAAAAGGGTATTCTAAGGCTTAAATTAGATGTAACAGGATCATTAAATGTTTTCCTTGCCTGTATTTATTATGATAAAAATAAAAACAAATTGACTCCAGTTTTTGTTGCTGCTAATCGAAAAGGTGAATTTGAAATACCAATTGCTGCTTATTTTTTTAAATTATCTATTAGATTTACTGGAAGCGGTAGTGGGGTGATAGATAAGCTAACTATTGGAAAAATCTTTGATGAAGCCCCTTGCTTCCTAAGTCGTTCTAATGTTCTTATTTTAACAAACCATTATCCAAGTTTGGAAGACCTTTACCGAAATATGTTTGTTCATACGCGGATGGCAGGATATAAGAAAGATGGGAAGGTTTATGATGTTATGAGATTCTGTCAGTATGCGAAGAATAGGTACAGGGAATTTGATGATATTAATGTGATTGAAGGTAAGGCAGTTGAATTAGATAATATCCTAAAATCGGGAGAGATTGACACAGTTTGTATACATTTTTTTGATGTACATATGTGGAAAGTTCTTAAACAATTTGGTGATAAAATAAGAATAATTGTTTGGCTGCATGGATCTGAAGTTCAGCCTTGGTGGAGAAGGGATTATAATTATACGTCTGATGAGGAATTAGCTTCCGCGAAAGTAGAATCTAAAAAACGGTTGGATTTCTGGGCTGAGGTATTTGGCAATCTGGATAATATGGATATTCATTTCGTATTTGTATCTCAATGGTTTGCTGATTCAGTAATGGAAGATTGTCAATTCCAACTTAAAAAGGAAGATTATACGATTATTCACAACTTTGTGGATACTGATGCATTTAACTATGTAGAAAAACCTGTGGAGCAAAGGTTGAAAATACTATCTTTACGTCCCTTTGCAAGTAGAAAATATGCCAATGATTTAACGGTTAAGGCAATATTGGATTTAACTAAAGAGGCATGGTTCAATGAACTTGATATAAAAATTGCTGGGAAGGGAGTGTTATTTGAAGAGATAGTAGACCCGCTCAAGGAATATGAGAATATTACTCTAGAAAAGAGTTTTTTTACACAAAATGAGATTAGGATAATGCATAAAGAGTATGGGGTGTTTATGAATCCCACTAGGATGGATGCACAAGGTGTTTCTAGAGATGAGGCTATGTCATCAGGGCTTGTTCCTATTACTAGTGCCGTTACTGCAATTCCAGAATTTGTAGATGAGAATAGTGGAATACTTGTTGACGGTGAGGATTGGCAAGGATTGGTCGCTGCTATCAGGAGACTTTACAATGATTCTGAGTTATTCGAAAAGCTTTCAAAAGGAGCCGCTCAAAGAGTTCGAAGACAATCAGGTTATGAACAAACAGTTTTGAAAGAAGTTGAGCTGATTGAGAATAGAGGTTTGTAATGGAATTATATTACAAGCATCAGATGACAGCATGAGGAGAATTGTAACTCAAGAAATGGATTATAACTTAATAGCCGATAATACGAAAATAGAAATTGAAGATTTGACAGAGAAATAATGAAAAGATATTGTTATAGAAACAATAGCTAAAGAAAAGGGGAATTGTAATGAAAGTATGTGTAGTAGGATTAGGGTATATTGGATTACCAACATCAGCAATGTTTGCAAAATACAATGCCGATGTAATTGGAGTTGACATTTTTCCTGAGGTAGTTGATAAGCTTAATCGAGGTGAAATTCACATTGAAGAACCCGGACTAGAGGATATCATTAAAAGTGTTGTCCGTAGTGGAAAATTCAAAGCAACCTTAACACCAGAAGCGGCGGATGCTTTTATTATTACTGTTCCTACACCAAATTTAGACGATGAATATTGCTCTTGTGATTTGACGCATGTTTTGAGTGCAACAGAAACAATCTTGCCTTTGCTAAAAAAAGGAAATGTTATAATCGTCGAATCAACAATTGCACCACGGACGATGGATGATCATGTGCGACCACTTATCGAAAAAGCAGGATTTGCAATCGGAGAAGACATCTTCCTATCTCACTGTCCAGAACGTGTACTTCCAGGGAA
>Ga0123355_10009406_pt1 | contig 14852 bp, 9 predicted proteins | sample TergutEmb28metaG_3_FD_89872 | JGI IMG/M metagenome (GOLD analysis project Ga0123355, IMG submission 89872) | Embiratermes neotenicus P1 segment gut microbial communities from Petit-Saut dam, French Guiana - Emb289 P1 | ecosystem: Host-associated > Arthropoda: Insects > Digestive system > Gut ...
ATAGACAAACTAACAATCAAACCTAAAGGAGATTCATAATTTATAAATATCAAATGTGGTAAATAGTAGAATACTTGTAGTAAGCATTATACTAATTAAGCTGAACTTACGCATGTAATATTAAACTCTGTAATGGGGCATGCAATAAATAAACTAAAAAAAACACACACACACACACCACACACACCACACACCACACACACACACACACACACCACACACCACACACACCACACACACAACACACACACACACACACACACACACACTGCACGTGTAAAAATGGAACAGGTGTATATTATCTGTTTAGTTCTAACGAAATAGAATTTCTTCTTCAGCATTAAGATAAGATGGAAGTAATTGTCTATTTCTTCTAATATTCTGGGGACCTGTGAGAAAATGTGACGAGACCGACAGAGGTTCGAGGCCCGCACTTTTATTTTTATTTAACGACGCTCTCAGGTACGAGCGGTAGAAGTTGCAGGACGTAGAAAGCTGTGTACTGAGGAAGGTCATGGTTTTTACTCTTCGCCGAATATTATTCGGTGATCAAATCGAGGAAGATAAATGAGTTGTGCGTGCGGCACTTGGCGGTCCGAAGAGAAATGCCTACAGGGTTTTGGTTGGGAAATCTGCAAGAAAGAGGCTATACTGAAGACCTAAACCATGATGATAATAATAATAATTATTAACTACAATTGGGTTATCACCAGGTGGCAGTGGTTATTTTACATGTATACAAAATATTAAATTGGTTACTAATAAATTTAAGTCGCATGTAAGAAGCATGTAGCGGCAACTTGGAATCTTGGGAACCATCTCAGCATTTGCTTATAGACACAGGGAAACCAAGAAAAACCTGTAAAGAGAGATGAGAGAGTAATATTACAATGGGCATTAAGAAAATTGAATTGGAGGTTGTGGACTGGAGGAATCTAACTGAGGATTCGGACAAACTGGGGGGGGGGGATTCTGTACACGGTAATGAAGTTGCATAAAATACGGAGAATTTCTTGGCTAGCTGAGGGACTGTTGCTTTCTCAGAAAGAACTCCGTTATTTGGTTGGTTAGTTGCTAATGTGATATAGCGTCCGAAGTGGATGAACGAGATGTGAGTAGGGACCGATAGTGGAACGAGAACGAGGGTCGAAAAACTATAGTGCTGGCAGAGAATCTTGTCCTAGTGCCACCCTATCCACCACAAACGCGACCGGGACCGAACGTGGATCTCGTCGGCCTAAGCCATGGCGCGGACCCCATATTTGTACAAAAGCGGGTCTGGAGAACCACAGAAGATTGTTGGTACAGATGTAATAAAGCTGTCATTATCAACGAAGTCCATGGGGGTGGTAAGTCCTTCCAAACAAGCTCATAATCGCGCAGATGGGCAATATACTTCCGTCTTTTACGGAACGCACCTCTCCCCCCCCTCACGGCAATGGGTCTTACCCTAAGTAATCATTCTGAAAGATCAAGACTGGAAATGGGGGAGGCACAGGTAGACGTTACATGTCTAGTTTCACAGTGCCTTGTTCTTCCTGCCCATTCCCCCGACAGCCAAGCTACATATTACACCTGCCTGCGTATTCAGGACAACACCGATGGTTATTGTCTCCAGTTAAAACTACAGTCTAGCATATTATCACAATCATATTAGGCCCCCAATTTTGGAACACACTTTCCACTTAAGGGTGGAGCCACTACAGTCTCAGATAACATTAATGTAACAAAAAAGCAGGTCAGAGCAGAACTCTTTTAACAGTTTAAAGTCCAGTGGTCACTATAAGAACCACCGGGTTTAACGTTCAACGATTCTATGTTCTGCCCGCACAGTGTATTTATGTGTTTTGTGTGGATTTGAGAACAAACAGCGATTATTTCCCTATGCAGCATTAACTGACTGCCTTTTATAACCGAGATATAACCCTTTACAGCCCAGTGGTTACTATATGTACCACCGTGTTAAACGTTCAACGATTCTGCTTTCTGCCCACACAATGTATTTATGTGTTTTATGTGGCTCTCAGGACAAACAGTTGTTATTTCCCTACAAGGCTTTAACTGGTTAGGCTTTATAACCGAGACGGAGTGTGTTTACTGCGCGGTACGGACTGGATATTTAAATATAATTCAGGCTAATTTAGTCTTTAAAGGATTACAGCTTAACTACAGCCTATTTTTGTCGAGTAGTCTACAATGTCTCTTTGCCGTTTCCTGGAGCACGACAGTCACAGAATATACAGGCGGATGTTGGCTTTCTGTGCGATAACACTGCAGTGCTCGGGGACACGATAAAAGAGACACTAAGTATATTACTTGAATAATTATTGTTATTGCTATAATTTTATTTTATTTCGTGAAAAATGTATCCTGCTGAAACGCGATTTGTCTCCGTTGCCTCCATCGGCATAGCCGCAAATCAAAGATGCGTACTGTTGTCATGTTTGTAACTGTCTAAAACAACATTTAGTGTGTAATTTGCCTGTGTCATAACGATCTATTTCTGTACCAAATCTCTCAGTCCTATTCCCAGCAGTTCATATTAATCATAAGCAAACCAAAAGGAAACATCCACTAGTCAAAATGTCGTTATTTTACATTTTACAAAAAAAAAAAAAAATACTTTGTTTTAAAACGTTACAACGTTACACATTTCCTGAACTTATCTGTACCCATTTGTAAATTCAGGATCCCAAATGAAGCGACTTCAGTGTTCCCTCCTCCACTTCATAACTTCTCGTCCGCCATATTACCATTACGGGACTTGGGAAATTAAGAAGTCACGAAGATTTGGTTACCACAAATGACATAACGTTCGTACCAAGTTTCGTAACAATGGATCCACTTGTTCGAAAGTTGGAATGGGTGTCACTCACAAGACGCTGACCTCGTAAGCCTACTTCTTAAGAAATGAAAGCGCTACAAATAAGGTTCTGTATCAATATGTCACGTGAAAAGCAGCTTTAAAACCTGGAAACGGAAGCCATGCAATATTTAAAAAAAAAAAAAAACCCTTTAAGATTTGAAATTTTCACTGATATTTCAATAGCACGGTCTGGAGGAATGTGACGCCATGTTGTGTGTGAATAATGCTGCAGGTTTCAACAAAATACGGTATGCCTGTCTACCAAACTACGCGGTATATCATAACTTTAATGCCAAAACCCGTTTGTTCGGTTTGCTGTGTGATGCAATAAACGATAAAGCAAGTGTCATATTTAACCTTAGTAATTATTGCTAATTATATGTGCCACCTGGTTTCACGTTACAGAACTAATGTCTATTATTCTCAGTTGTTTCTGAGACTCGACAATAATAAATATCCTGGACATAAATGCCTGAATTATTTTTAGTTATGCACATTCAATAGATCCTTACAAGGGGGGAAAACCCCCAATAGGGTGTTGAAATAGTCGGTAATATATACAATGTAAAGGCATAAAAACATGCAAATCAAAAACACCAGTAATAATCACGTATACAAGAGGCAAAACAACTGCACAACGTGCAAAACAATACAACAGAACGGCTTGTGATAATTGAAAGCAGAGTTAATACAAACACAGCTGGTAAGTTTATACAGTAGAATAAAACAAGACATGTATATTGAATAAAATTAGAATTAAAAATTGAATAAAAATTTAAATTTAATCATCTACCATATGTATCATCTGGAATAATATTCCTCTGAAGTGTAGAAAGAGTGTGTAATCAAAACATGTTTTAAAATTCTTTTAAATGTCTTAAGATTGCCGGAAGTATTTTTAATATATGAAGGTTTTAACACCTGAATAAAAAAAACTCTTTTCGATAAACAGCCAAGTTTGCCTGATGTAAATGTAGATCATTGCTATGTCTATTGTGTATACTGTCGATGTCTAAATTTGTCGTAAAGTGGCTTTTGTTATTAGTCACAAATAGGAGCGAAGAAAGTTTATACTGCGATTTAAGTGACAAATTTTTAATTCTTTACATAAATTCCTATAAGATTCTCCGCTCCTTCTTCCCATTATAATTATGATTGCGATAGATATACTGTGTTCTCTACAAGGTACGATCTAATCTTTAATGCATAATTTAGATCATTCTCCCTTTTTTACAGTCCCCCGGTCGACCATTTGTCCTTTTACGAGAGGTTTGCAGAATTATACTGGCACAGAAAAAAAATGGCGTTGGTTCGAAAATCGGCGAGCATAAAAAATGAATATACTTATCGTTCTACATGTAGCCTTTTTAAAGGACCAGAATGGGGGATGCAAAATTCCCTTAGGCCAGGTCGCCATAGCGACTAAATTTTGTGTAGTGGCATCTAATATTTGTGGGTTCTTGATATGGAACTTGCTTCATGTCACCATTTTTAGCACCTAGAATTTTGAGGTGACTGCTAGATTTTTGTAAATGTTGTGCAACCCTGTCGCTCAAAACCATCAATTTCTGCCATTTCACTCTTGCAGCTCACAAACTGTAGAAATGTAAACTGGAATGGGAGTTCACGTCATGTCTCGCAATAACCCCAGGCGAATGACTTTTGGCTGGCTGGCCGTGCCAAATTTAACCCACTTACTGCCACTCCCAGAGCTCTGCTTGTCCCTTTGCGGGCCTCTTCTTCTTCTTCTTCTTCTTCTTTTTCCTCCAGCCTGGTTAGCTGCTGCACAAGCCCGTTTTGATATTCAGTTTCACAACTGGTCTTGCTGTCTGCAAAAATGCTAATTTTGGCATTCCACCATCTTGTCTCTTGTCTACAAGACACTTGCACTTCAACTGACGTTTGTGTACTGCTACTTTACTCTAATTTTGCAGCAAACCTATTTTTTTATATGATTTGACGTAACGGCCGTTAACTGCGAAGACAGCGTAACTAGCTTCACGAAGCAGACTCCTGCTTGAGAAGCCAACAGTTCCTCGGTTAGTCACGAAATTCCCCGCATTTTATGGAAACCGAAGGTTCATTGCTGTTTTCACAATAGCCAGCCGTTTGTTATCATAAGAAAGACGAATACAGCCCACGCCCTGTCCCATTCCTGAATATTCATTTTAATATTATCCTGCAGTTCACGTCTGGGGGTTCCAACTCGTCTCTTCCCGCTCGGTTTCCTGTCAAAAACCCCGTATGCAACTCCCCTGTTACTCATAATACAATTTTCATAAATGAAGTAAATAAACACATAATTTTAAGTGTGTGGTAAGTACTGAATCAACACCATTTTGAAACGCGTTCGCAAAATTTTGAAAAGCTACTACTAGCCTCGTCATGTTCGTTTGTTCATCCGTCCGTCTGTCCGCACGGAACAACTCGGCTCCTACTGGACGTATTTTCATGAAATTTGGTATTTGAGTATTTTTCGAAAAAGTGATGACAAAATTCAAGTTTCATTAAAATCTGACAAGAATGACGGGTACGTTACAGGAAGACCAATATACAATTTTGATCACATCTCGCCCATTTCTTCTTAGGATGAGAAATATGTCAGACAAAAACTGTAGAGAAAATCAAAAAACACGTTTTATGTCCAATAATTATTTTCTTTCGAAAATCGTGCCGTTTATGAGATATTGTGGAAAAATACTGCAGACCCGGGCAGGCCAAAGACAACGATACGGCGCATGCGCATTGCATGCTGGATGCCTAAGGCTACAAACACGCACACAAGTTGTGTAGTACTTTTTGCTTTCCCACTGCAACAATGGATGCACGAACGCGCCTCAATGTTATGTTATACGTACATTGCCTGTCTTGTCACGAAATACTGAACCAGTCAGCACGGCACCAAAGGTGATCAACAGCGTGGGATAGCAGCAGGTCTTAAACATGACAGCAGTCGCCTGCACCTGGATATGAACCAGAAGTCTCGTGCAATATCACCCCTGGGTATGGAGTTACAACGACCGCTTGTACCCTAGCCATCTTTCGATGAGTACGAAAAACCTTGAAAGTTGCCGACACGCCCCTCTCCTGCCCTGCAGCCTAACATGCTGGCATGCAGCCAAATAAAAAAGGAATAACGCTTGTTGTTACCAGCTTGCACAGGAGGGATCTACGCGAAATGATTTAGTTTGAAAATGTGATCATAGACGTCACTTATGAGGGTTAATTAGTTGTTTGATATTCTATGTAGAGAAGCGTGGCTAGAATCACTGCTAGCACACAGGACATACCGAGGTTCTTCATGATTCTGCTCAGACTCACCAATTCCTCAGACTAGGCCACGACCGCTTCCTGCAAAGCCCTTTCCAATTCACCATTCATTAATCGTCATAACAATAGACGCTCTACCAGATGTCCGACATGTTGTCTTCATGGCCACGGACTTCGCGCAGCTATAATTCTACAGCAAGCCAAAAGGCATTACAGTTTGGAGCGCTGTACATCCTAAACGTTTGAAGTTGAAAGAACAAACAATTTGAAAGTACTCCAGTAACCAAAAGAGCGCTGCTTTCGTATTATTCTCCACCGTGCATTCTGAATTATTACATCGTGAGGATTAATTTACAGCCCTGAGTTTTAAGCTATTTGGCTGTAATGTTCCTGAGGGCGGCGATTAGCCGAAGCATGTAGCAACCAGATAAGGTGAAATATATATATATATATATATATATATATAATATGTGCATTTTTTGGCACTAAGAGATTGTTGCGCTGCTGTGCTTTATGTTACCCATGCCTCGCTCGCTTGTCCTTCTGATAATGATAGTAGTAAGATGAAAACTGGTATGGAATATTGGAGGACTGATACTGACAGGGGAAAACAGAAGTACTTGGAAAAGAACCTGTCGTAATGCCACTTTGTTGGCTACAAATCTCGCATGGACTGAGCAGGGACTGAACCCGGGCATCAGTGGTGAGAGGTCGGCGACTGACCATCTGAGATATGGCACGATTCTCTGAAGCAGCAAGTTAATTTGAATAATATTTAAGTATTCAGTTCATATCTCATAGAGAACATGGTCCGTTTCCTTTTACAGACCAGTATGTTAATTAATGTCTTATAGGGAAATAATCGCTGTTTGTGACAACTGTAGCAATACACCGTGTGGGAAACACACAGGGTTCCTGGTGTGAAATCAGAATGTGTGTTTATATATCGCCGTGCTAAAGGTTAAATGTGAATCATGCAGTAAAATTATCACTAACGCAGCGGTCATTTTATCTCCATCGGCGAATAGTTGACCCTCACATCGGTGATTCACATGCAGACGGAGACAGGTTAGAGTGTGTAAGTCAAAACATGGTCACGTGAAATACGTAATGAATGAAGCCCTAACTGTGTTAGTTTGGTCAATAACCGGCTGAGTCCTGAATAAATGGAGTTCAGTTCCCGGCAGAGGTAGGACTTTGCATTCCGCCCTCACTTCCAGGCCCCCTTGAACTCTCTTGTGCTCATACCTATGGTTCTTTCCACTGGGGTAGTGACCACAGCGTGAATTTAGTCTACTGCTGACCCATCGAATGTCTGGAACTTTGCCTCCAAATATGAAAGCACATTAAATTGACGAAATGCTTGGTACCGACTATTTCGTTGCAGAATCTTAATTTTTACAGTTCCTGCCTGAAGGCAGAAATACTGAAATATGTATAGCTGTAGGATTACATGTTTTAGACCAGCTCGTTTATTAAAATACATTTATTAGGCGCTTTCGCAAAATTGCGAAAAGCGACTATTAGCTTCATCATGTCCATCCGTCCGTCTGTCTGCACGGAACAACTCGGTTCCCACTGGACAGAGTTTAAAGAAATTTGATATTTGAGTTTGGAACATTGAAGCTTCATTAAAATCTGACCAGAATAACGGGTACTTTACATGAAAATCTATGTTCATTTATGACAATATAAAGACACACATTTTGTGTTTAATAAATATTTTACGAAAATCGTGTCGTTTATGAGATAATGTGGAAAAATATGGCAGAGCCGGACAGGCCACAGATGACAACATAATACGGCGCATGCGCATTGTATGCTGGATAACTAAGACTACAAACACACACTCAAAATATGTAATACGTATTGCTTTTCCATGGCAACAATGGTTAGGCGAATGCACCTCAGTGTTACGTCATGCGTACACTGCATGTCTTCTTTTGACCAGGAATGTTATTATGTTGTACTGCGATCGTCTAAAGCATGTCGGTGGACAATGCATGCATGATGCCAGTATGGAAGTATATAAAGCTACTGGTACAGTACATACAATTTTACACTTTGTTTTTTATGGCAACGAATCTTGGTCTCTTACTTCGCGGAAAGAACAAAAACTGAGGGTATTTAAGAAGAGGGCGTTGCGAATACGTGGAGTTAAAATGGAGGATGTGACAGGAGGGAGGAAAAAATACGTAAGAAGGACCTTCATAATTTGCACTCCCTCGCGAAGTATTACTAGGAGAGCGAATGAAAGAGGATGATACGAACCGGTCATGTAGAACGGGTGTAGTAATATGAGAAATAAAATAACAAAAATGATTATAAGGAAAATTAACGTTTTTTTTAAAATAAATTCAATGATTTTGTTTTCACAACGTTTGAATGTAGTGAAGATTGGTGTGTTGGGAGATGTTATGCCATGTGTAATAAGTATCTAACATACCGTACAGAGGCACATCCCAGCAGTCTGTAACCTTCACAGTCACTGCGCTTCAAATCTGGAATGAATGTAATGGTCGGTGATACAACGACAAATGTTAATTCGACTTACCAGTCGCCTCTCGATTATTCCTGTGTGCTTCAAGCATTCCACAGGTTGCAGACTATGGGACACACGCGCACACACTTACTGCCATGAACACCTGTCACTTTAAGTAACAACAGAAACCAGTCACTGATGCTGCCGTGTTTGAAAGACAACTTTCTGCCACGCTGCCGTAACAACAAATCACTCGCACTGAGGCGGCCACAATACTGATGGTAGCTACCGCCGCTGCTACGACAAACTCCATCTAACCTGAAGGTTAGTGGGGGCTGCGAGCGGCGGGGGAGGGGGGGGGGACTACAGGAAACGACGGGCCCGTCAGCAGGGGCACGAACCACGCAGAATAATAAAGGATCACGTGCAACTAACCCAGGATTTGATTGGTCAAAATATTCTTTACCCATATCCCATTATTTCAATTAATATTATTACTGAGCAGGTGATTGATCTAATAAGGAGCGGGGGGAGGGGGGGTGCAGATGTCTCAGAAAGCAGGTGGTGTAAGTAACGGACAGGTTTGTTGAAAAACAAAAGAACCACACAATGCCGCAAACTGTTTGATACAGACGGACAGATGTGCGTCTCAACAACGCCTTGTTATGTGATGTGATGTGGCCAGTGCAGGGTTCCGCCTTACCTGATGGCCCAGCAAGAGCTTCTATACCGTGTGCGTTTCCCTGTTTTCCTCCAAGCGAAAGTCCGGAATAGTGCGTCAGATGATAAGCGAACCGACAGGAAATGAAATAAGGACCCCGTAGGTCACGACGGATTCATTCCAAATATTTACCCAACCTCATGGGGGCGTAGTACGAGTATCTCTCTTCGGAATCAGACATTCTCTTGGAACTTCAAGGGTTTCCCCGAATCTCAAAACTTCACTACTGGGTACAAAAGAGTCCCCCACCGGCCCCTCTTCTGAGTCATATGAATCCAAGTTTGATCTTCTTAGTATTCTTTGTCCAAAGGTACAAATTTTGAAGTTCCTCTACGTGTACTTGTCTCCATCCTCTGGCAGCTTTCTGTCTTTGAAATAACAGCGTTGTCTAACGAGCGAAAAACGAACGAGAATGCTGTGATCACCCTCCAATTTTGGCTTCACTCGACGTGATTTTGGAGGGGAATATTAAGTTGTCCGTGTGTCACCAGACCACAAAACCATATGAAGTGGAGGTATGGCTCCACGCAATCTCAACCTCGGAGGGAGTTGAAGGTGACCGGCCAACTTCGTTCTCCCTTCTTCCTTATCCTCGAAGAAACAGCCCTCTAATCCAGAAGGTCGCAGTTCTCAGCTACTTCGAGGCGGAAGCCTGGAAAATTTGTGTTTGACTGGTGTCGAATACAGTGCACTGGGTATTCCAGCCCACTAATGTCATGCTGTAGGGCAGGCACTGTCACACCACGTCCTTCGGGTCACATCCGGCACTCAGCAGCACTTTGTACATCCCGTAATTATGCACTTAAAGTGAATGAGCTTGCGTGTTTTGTTTCGCATTGCTGCAACACCAGAAGTTGAAACTCTTCTGCGAGTTAAGTGACTGAATTGATTCTTGTCGTCAGTGTGACCGCTACATAATCATGACCGCATTTTTATGTCACCGACGACGCTGTTTCAGCTGCGGAGGTTGCTGAGGCCATTAAGCTGAGTCCTTGAGAAGCAAATAGTCACTTTGCTTGTGATATATTCTCAGACTCTTAAAGGTTCATTACCGCGTTCACAACAAAGGGGATTTAGGTTTTCTGGGGCATGGCGCTGATTCGTTACTTTGTCCACGTATTCGTAATCTCGGCACTAGATAGAGGAGTGTGGTCAGCTTCACGACCTGACCGCTTTAACCCCGAGGAAAATGCCAAGAGTTTCCAGACGGGGACCTGTTCACTTAGAAAATCAAAGAGTGAAGTTGTTCGAGACGTCTGGAGCCACTTGCCTAATTTGCGCGGTGTCATGTCTCAGAAGACCTGAACCGTTAGAAACTAGGATGGCAAAACCTCAAATCTCGCCACATTAATTCACCCTACTTCATAACCTTATTTCCTTACTTGAACTTCATGTTGGAAGTAATTTATTCTCCCATCTATAATTAGGGCTGTCAAATTATGATTTAACATAATCTTTCCACCCGAAGTGCAAGCATCTCCCATCTTTTATATGCTGCTGGATTCCATAAACTTAGCAATACTTCATGAAGCTCTTCATTAAGGAATGTTCCCCATTCTCCTGTCGCTTCCTCTGCATCAGAGTTGTTTCTGGTCACACGATGAAGGTATATTGGAATGGAGGTATAGCTCCACACATTCTTAATCACGGCGCTAGGTGGAGGTGAGTGTTCAGCTTCACGACCCTGCTGCTGTGTTCCCGTCGGAAATTTCGCCGGTACCCATTGAATAGAAGGCTGGGTGGGCCCCAGGGCCGGTCTGGATACTTTCAGAATAGAAATATTTAATACCTTTGACGGGAGTCGAAACGCAAAGGCTCGGTGGTCCAGCTCGTAGCATGGTCACTGTGCTGACTGAGATGTCTTCTCTCCTAGACAAAATACTGTCCATACGCCACGTTCTCCAGCACACACCATCCACATGTAACCCTTTCGCACTGAACAATTTGTGGTGCCATCCCCATTACAGCTGTTATATGTGAAGCCTAGAAACTAGACCACAAATAAGTAATTGTAATAATAAATAAATTAAGAACAAGGATATGAAATCGACATGTCATTTATTTGCACTCATTTGCTAACAAGGCAGGCAATGTACTCATAACGTAAATATTAGGCGCTTTCGTCCAACAATTGTTGCAGAGAAAAAGCAGTAAGTATTAGGTGTCGTGACTGTGTGTGTCTGAAGCCTTAGGTATCCAGGATGCAATGCGCATGTGCCGTATTATATTGTCATCTGTGGTTTGTCCGGCTGTATCATATATTTCACATTATTTCATAAACGCCACATTTTCGAAAAAAAAAAAAATGTTATCGAACATAAAAAGAGGGTTTTGATTTCCTCTAAACTTTTGTCTGAAACATTTCTCATTCTAAGAAGAATTCGACAAGATATGATCAGATATGTGTATTGGTCTCCATGTAACGTACCCGTTATTCTTGTCAGATTTTAATGAAACTTGAATTTTCTCGACAGATTTTCGAAAAACTCTCAAATAACAAATTTAATAAAAATGTGTCCAGTGGGAGCCGAGTTGTTCCATTCCCGATAAACATACATACATGCATGCATACATACATACATACACGCAGGCAGACATACATACATACATACATACATACATACATACATACATGCAGGCAGACAGACACCACGAACCTAATATTTGTGTTTCGCCACTATGCGAACGCGCCGAATAAACCGCATTTCATGTATACGAAACATAAAATTTAAAAACGAATATGCTGTTCCATTAAATAGAAAACTCACTTTCAAAATATGGTTATTGTATGTATTACTGTATTGCCACAATTCAAATATATCTGCAAGAATGAATCGTTGTTAGATGGCAGTGAAACTTATTATGAAGGAAGTCCGTAATAATGTTTAAATCGTCATATTAAGGCATGTATGCACGCTCGCAAAAAGCGCCAATTACCGGGGTGCTGATAAGTCCTTAGCCCGACCAGGAAAGAAAGAAGCTCGGAAGCATGTCAGGGACGTGCGCGATTTCAACAACATCGAGACGCGAGCTGTCATCAAGTTTTTTTTTAATGCAAGGCAAGGCGCCGAAGGAAATTCACGCCATTTTGACAGAAACATTAGCTTGTTTCCTTCCTGGTCGGGCTAAGGACATATCAGCACTCCTGTAGCTTCGTCATGTCCATCCGTCTGTCCGCATGTTTCCGTTCGGCCCCCACTGGACGGATTCTCTTGAAGATATTTTGAATTTTGTTGCGGAACTTCTGTTTTTTCGGAAACATGAACACCATTTTAAAAACACTGGTGTATAAGAAACTGTAGAGGTAAGCGCAAACTATAGGAAACTGCGTCAAAAACGAGCCTAAACATCTTCTAAAGCGAACACGCACTCATTAGCATATATCCTCAGCAAAGAGGAAGTTTTTTTGAAGCTAGGGAGAAGCAGTTACAGAGTGTTATACATCCAGTGCGTGACGTTTGTGCCAAGTCCCGATTGGTAAGATGGCGCCCTGGCTGTGGCCTAATGGTCTCTCCGGGTCGCTTAGCGCTTACCACAACTGATAATGATGTGACTGATGGAGGTCACAGCAAACATCACGTTTTATAATAGACGCAACATGGTACTGGAGCTTAAGTACAAGTAAGTTGAACAAATAAAGACAGGCTAGAAAGGTTCTCCGAAGCCTCGTAATACGCGTTCCAGTGCAAAAGGTAAATAAACCCCAAACAGTTCGCAGGGTTGGCCAACGTTTCTGTGAAGTTTGAGGCATGTTACTTTTGGTTGAGTCACGGCGGTGCAAGCAGAGCGGTGAATTTTCGCCCAGTTAGGCACAATTATGGCCGTGGTTCGCTGATTGCTGTAGATAGCAGGTAAAGACAATGTAGGGTGCTCCCTGTCTGCGGCTGGCAGGCATACAGGAGAAAGAGAACTATAGCTCTACTCATTCTTATCCTCAGAATGAGTTGGGGGTGAGCGATTAATTTCTTGCCACGGCCGATGTACCCCCTGGGGAAAAAAAACGCGGTACCTATTAAATAGTAGGCTGGATATCCTCCATTGTAGGTCTGGATTTGTTTGGAGAAAAGTCTCTTGTCCACGTCGGAATCGAACCCCGGATCGTCCAGCCCATAGTCTAGGCGCAATACCGGCATGTAAATGTTACTGTGTGCTATCATGAGCGGCCGTTAACCTTTTGGCGCCGGAATTGTTTTTTTTTTTTTTAATTTTAGCACACCTGTGTATAAAATGTGCATAAAACAGGAACCAAATATATTAGAAAAATGAAACAAACTGCATTTTAAGAGAGAGAGAGAAAAAAACGGAGAGTATATACCATGTTTAAAATATTCAGTATCTATATTTGTTGAATAAATATATAAAATGCAACATTTAGAGTTTAGCGGTGCGGTACTACCACTATAGTGGTCGTTAGGCGTCAAAGGGTTAAACTACGATCGGGAGATGGTGGCAGTCAATGGCGGTGAGAGGCACCTATGTCTCAGTCGGTGTTGCGTTCTCTCCTTTGTCGAAGAAAGTTACACTATTTCTTAATGAGTGACAGCGTAATTCAAGGGTAAGGTATTTATCAAAGCCTAGACTGGATCAGTGGAAGGATTACTTGTGGGAATCGTACTGTGAAGATGAGAAATGTCCAGAAAGCAGTTGAAAGATAAAGATGCAGTCAGGAAGAGGAGAAGAAGGAAGGCACTGCTTTGATATTTGAACTGGTGAGCAAATCATGCAGCATGCATGGGTTGTGAGATTCAGACAAAACTCTAGTCAGAGATTTTTGAAGGAAATATTTTCTTGGGTGTAAATGGGAGTTGATTGTCGTCGTCATCATCATCATTATCGTCACCACCGCCACCGTCACTGACCACAAGCCTGTTAGGACTGTCAGCGATCCCCAGGACCAGTCACACGAACTGATGTTTCTGTTCCTTTGGAGGTCTTCCTCCTTTTGCTTTTTCTTGTTGTTTCCAGTCCAGTTTTCGATTTGTTATCATTCTTGTCACGCGTTGTAAGTATGCCATACGTAGATTCGGTGGCGTATGTAGGTGTATTTGACGCCTGGGGTGAATGAAAGAAATCTTTCCTCTTCATTTAAAATATTCGTTTTAACTCCCCCTGCACAATACCGACCGGGGCGGCCGTATGACTCGTGGCCCCCTAGATACGCCACTGATAAAAATTCAGTGATGAGTTACTCTCCATTAACACTTTATTGCATTTGCATGGATAATTACTATAGTGATAACTTTACTTAAATATATGGTAGTGTGTTAATGTAATTCATCTCTGTTATTTTATTTTATTTTATTTTATTTTTTTTTTTGCCAATGGGCCAGGGTCTCCTCATTCATGAGGTCTCCAGATCACACTCAATGACACACCACAGTCGGTATGACTCCTCTGGCGGACGAGTGATCAGCCCGTCGCAGAGACCTCTACCTGACAACACACAACACTCACAAGAGACAGACATCCATGGCCCCGGTGGGATTCGAACCCACAATCCCAGCAAGCGAGCG
>Ga0123355_10009407_pt1 | contig 14851 bp, 6 predicted proteins | sample TergutEmb28metaG_3_FD_89872 | JGI IMG/M metagenome (GOLD analysis project Ga0123355, IMG submission 89872) | Embiratermes neotenicus P1 segment gut microbial communities from Petit-Saut dam, French Guiana - Emb289 P1 | ecosystem: Host-associated > Arthropoda: Insects > Digestive system > Gut ...
AAAAAGTGTGCTAAAATTAAAAAAAAAAAAAAATTCCGGTGCCAAACGCTTAATAAACATAGGTATTTAAAGTAACCCATGTTCCGTGCGGTAAACCAGTTCACAATATTTATTCCAACAACTCCACAACAACAAAAAAGTGTAGTTTATAAATATGTGACACTCTTATATGTTTCGGCCTACAAATGGCCATTTTCAGGGAGGTGGGTGTGTCTTTATAACTGTGATCTCTTTTTCTGTTGGATATTTGCGTGTTTAAAGCCACCTCCGTGAATATGCCCATTGGAGGTCGAAACATGTGGCAAGAGTGTCATATATTTACAGACTACTGTTTCCTTGTTGTTGTAGTACAATTGTTGGAACAAACACTGTGAAATAGCAGAGACACTTTGAAAAGAAAAACAACATAAAACCAAAAAAAAAAAAAAGTTTCTCAAAAGTGGGTAACTAAGAGGGTTTATTAAAGTCTTTAGTTTGGGTCGGCGTCTTTGTAACTGGGCTCTGACAGGAACAGGCCGATGACAGTAAGCTGTGTACACTAACTTAAAATTGTGTACGCTAACTTAAAATTGTGTATACTAACTTAAAAGTGTGTACACAAACTTAAAATGGTGTATATTAACTTAAAATTGTGTATACTAACTTAAAAGTGTGTATACAAACTTAAAATGGTGTACACTAACTTAAAATTGTGTACGCTAACTTAAAATTGTGTACACCAACTTAAAAGTGTGTATACAAACTTAAAATGGTGTACACTAACTTAAAATTGTGTACACTAACTTAAAATTGTGTACACCAACTTAAAAGTGTGTATACAAACTTAAAATGGTGTACACTAACTTAAAATTGTGTACACTAACTTAAAATTGTGTACACTAAATTAAAGTTGTGTACACTAAATTAAAATTGTGTATACTAACTGAAATTTGTGTACACTAACTTAAAATTGTGTACACAAACTTAAAACGGTGTACACTAACTTAAAATTGTGTACACTAACTTAAAATTTGTGTACACTAACTTAAAATTTGTGTACACTAACTTAAAATTGTGTACACTAACTTAAAATTTTGTACACTAACTTAAAATTTGGTACACTAACTTAAAATTGTGTACACTAACTGAAATTTGTGTACACTAACTTAAAATTGTGTGCACAAACTTAAAATTTTGTACACTAACTTAAAATTAGGCGACGGATTTTCGGAAACAAAGAAAGTTTATTTCGACTAGAAAATAAAACGAACTTTCTTCAGAAATTTGTTATCAGCCTAACCTACAAATGCAACTGTTAATCTCCTAATACTCGTTCTCAGACTATTTGCCGCGAAAACAACAGAATTGTGTCTGGCGATATAGGACTTCTATTAGGACAGTTTTTGTTTTAAGGCAAATAAGTTTACAATAAGTCCCGTTTCAGGATCCCCCCCCTGCTTTATATGTTTCAGCATGTCGGTAGTTTCCAAACTATACCAGACAGTTCCGTGATTGTTGAAAGATGGGAAACACTGGTTTGGGCATTTCTTCTACTGCAATCAGATGTACACACTTCTTTAGTTCTCGCGTTTTCATACAAAGTTTGGCTAAGTTCGTAGGCTGATTTAGTGTTTAATTAGGCCCTGACCTCCAGGTTAAGATAGCTTTTCAGATAAATCTTTATCCATTGGCCCATTACAGAATTTGTTACACGAAAATGAACAAATCGCTTAGAGGTATAGATAGAGAGAAGATTGTAAAGTTTAGTCTGAAATTGCATTTCGATAAACAGGTTTAAGATGTGAGAGTGCTGAGTGGACTGAACCAGCTACGGTTAAGTGATGGACACTTCTGAACACGACGATAACAATTCTGCTCACATACCAGCAGAGATATTGCGCCAGAACAAGTATGTCTGTGACCCTTTGGAAAACTTTCTGCTCCATGCTGCGATGGATTAAATCCTCGTCCGCTAAGACTCAGGCATGCCTAATCGTGTGTCCTCTCATTTACTGAATCAAAGTCCTAATATTTCCTTACGTAGCATAGACTTCCATGCAAACCCGCTTCTCTTCTTCTTCTTCTTCTTCTTCTTCTTCTTCTTCTTCTTCTTCTTCTTCTTCTCTTCTTTGCCTTCTTTGCAAGAAGCAGTTTCTCACGATGTCTCTCTCTGTGTAATCCCGTCTAATCTTATGCAAAAATTCCAGAACTACTGAAATTAATTTCTTGCAATAGAGGTAGCAGGTTTCCACGAACCTACATGTCTACCAAACTACACGGCATCACAAACCAGAATGCAGTAATCCTTATAGTTAAGGCTGTTCAAAACTCACACTTCTGGTATGCAGCTAACATTTTTGGATATTACAATATGTAAAAATAAGCGATAATTTACACAAAGATGTTAGCAACACACTTATTTTATCACCAAAACCAAGTAGCTGAATACTTGTGGCTTCGGACAATCCAGGCCGTCCTCGGGGGAAATACTTTCCAGGGTGTGTAGGCCTAACTCATTCCCCTGCGAATGGCCTGGATTGCCCGAACTATGAAGCGACAGTTTCTGGTAATGTTTAATTGTGATTTATAAAATATGTGTTCTGTGTGGGATTCTTTGTAATAAAAGTACAGTGAGTCATCTGTTAGTACAGTCAGGCTGCTAACAAGGGGCAAAGTATTTTTTTTTTATTTTAACCTGAACCTATATTCTTCCCAAAAAGTCTTTGCTTCTTCCCAGAGCTGTAAGAATTTCAGTGATAAAGATGTGATAGATTTTACAGCTGTATAATGTCAAATAACAGTCAAAAACATTGTAAGAAAACACACAGATGTCATTTAACGACAATAAAAAAGTAAAAAGCAAAGCAGTCCTGTACAGGGCCTGGACTGGACAGGCCCAGAGGATTCCAGGAGGTTGAGGCTACCAGATTTCGAGACATTCAACACTTGAAGTTGGTAAGGCTGTCAGCCCTAAGCACCGTCCGCCTTTACTCCCAGGAAATATTCCTGGTACTGATTTCTATTAGAGGCTGAGTCGACCCCAGGACCGTAGTGCGACCGGAAGGAGATTATGTCAATGAAAAATGCCAATAACACCATCGGGAATCGAACCCGCAACCTTCCGATTTGTAGCGCAGTGCCGCAAACATCTGCGCCACAGCAGCTGTTGAACACTAATAAGTGTAAAGCTGTATAAGACAAGAGATTTTCTCGTTACGCGAAACACTTTTCGTCACGTGATAATTATTCTGCAGTCCATAGTTTGCTCTGGAAGAGCGAGTTAAATTCCCTCAGGGCATAAAAAACGTAATAAAATTGAAATAATTTGACAGCTTGTATGATTTTCTTGTAGTTGTTGTTAATTATGTATAAAGAATTTTGGCCTGGGGTTAAACAGAACGGCATAATTACGAAAAAAAAAATATAGACTTTTTGTCCGCAGTGACTTCATGGTATTATAAAGGAGACAAACTTTGAAAATTTTAGATCCAGGATAGAGGCCGACATTTTTGTAGAAATAAGTTTACCTGAAGAAGACTGAAATGTTCTTCCAAATGATTGGTGAATTCCTTTGCAATAGCCCTCCGACTATTTCTATATGCTTTCCTTTTGCTAATACTTTGGAATAAATTCTTTGGAAACCTCTTCATTTATTTTAATATCACAGGCACCGCGCATCGCATGATAATTAGTTTGTGGAATCAACTTTTTGTGCACTACATGTGAGTTCATTCACCTTTTGTACAACGGACTATTCGAAGGCGTTATGATAATAACTACAAAGACTCCCTGATGATGGCAAGTTTGGTGTACCGAAACATGGTACTGAATTTACAACGTTTGAAGAATACACGAAGCGCATATAAAGCTGGTTCTGCAGATAATCCTCTTCATTTAGTGGGTTTCAAAGAGGATATACATATATTGTTTTAAGGCTTATTGCATTGCTTACGGTCAGAATCTATTGTCTGTTGTGTGTTTCTTTAGTTAAGTCTGTAGTTCGACAGATACTCTTGAGGTCATCCATATGTTTAGTGTGTTATACCGTATAAACCTACCGTGGTTTCTACTACTTATCAGAAAATGAAATATCTTGTATTTGAATGCGATACTGATAATGTTAGCCAACACCGAGCGACATGAACCTGTGTTATCAACTGCGGCGCGCTTCGTCACCGCCAAATTCTACTGCCGTCTGGTGGGAGGTTTTGAGAAGAAATATTCGAACAACGTGCGTATTATTGCGGCACTTGCGGTTTGTGTCGTTTGTGCAAGGATACAATTAGTAAGCTGTAGGCCTATATAGGCTTGTAGAACAAAAAGAAAATAACACTTAGAAGATACAAATTAAAGAAAATTTGTTAGGAATAGGCCTACTCATATGTCTGTACGGACTGCCCACTCTTGGATGATGACTAGGAAGATGATTATGAAAATGATTATAATTAAGATGACGATGAATGAATAAATATGAAATAATAAAAGAAGAGCGAACTTTCAGCTAGTGGAAATAGCGATGAATGAACCAATGGTTACATTATATTTTATAATCATCTACCAGACCAGACGACATCATATCCCGGACTACAGAAGAATTTACCCACATTTACCTTCATATAGTATGGACTGCATTGAGCCGAAACCATGAAGCAGAATTTTTGCTTAATATCAGATAATCGCTAACCTCGGAAACAAATTCCATGCCTGTTGGTAAGGCCGACAGTTTATTACAACTGTCACGAAACGCCACACTGCAGAGAAGAATCCAAGCCACAAGTTCACACACCAGTTTCCAGTTTCCAGTTTGCATTGAGATGTAACAATACAGGCAATGTAGGTATAAATGTAACGCTGAGGCGCTCTCCCGTAATCATTGTTGCCGTCTAAAAGCAATAAGTAAAACTATTACATATTTTGAGTGTGTTTTTATAGTCTTAGATATCCAGCATGCAGTGCGCATGCACTATATTGTCATCTGTGGCCTGTCAGGCTCCACCGTATTTTTTCACATTATCTCATAAAAGGCACAATTTGGGGGGAAAAAGTTATTGAACGCTAAATGTGTGTTGTGATTTTGTGCACAGAGTTTGTATGAAACATTTTTATTATAAGCAGACTTGAGCGAGATATTATCATAAATGTACATAGATCTTCATGTAAAGTACTCGGTTTTCTTGTGAGAGCTTCATGAAACTAGAATTTTCTCGACGGATTATAGAAAAATACTCAGATACAAAATTTCGTAAAAATTCGTCCAGTGGGAGCCGAGTTGTTCCTTGCGGACAGACCGACAGACAGTCAAGATGAAGATAATGTTCGCTTTTCGCAACTTTGCGAACGCTCATAAAAACAGGCTCAGTGCAGCCTATGTAGGCACATTAACAAGCGGTGTCTAAGAATGGAGTGACCTACTGTCTGCCAAAGATATGGGATGGTGACTGCAGGTTGCATCTGAAACTCGGTTACCGCGATACATTCGTGATGGACGGACGGACGGAACATGGAAACCCACTCGGCTACCAGATTCGTGGTGGCGCTCTGTGGCTGGACAGCTGGCCTTCTCGGCTGGAAGATCATCGGCCCCTGCACCGGCCCCTGCACCGGTCCCTGCACCGGCCCCTCCACGAGAGAATCGGACAAGTTGCACTTCAGATAATAATTCTGTAGTCTCTTACGGGTTTAAAAAGTCCGTGCAGATGGTGACTCTGCAGTTCGGTTGATACAGCTGTAAGTTGTCACTGTTATCACGTTACAGTTCCCCCGTACGTGAGTGGCCTAAGCCGAAAAACCAGTCGTGTAAAGAATGTAAAGCACGGTACAAGACCTGCTTCCTTCTCATATCTCCAAATGCTAACAATCATTGAAAACTCACCGCATATTCAACACATTCTCTCCTCTTAATCAATTCAGCAGCTACCTGAACACAATTCAGTCACTCTGAAGCTGGAAGCAGCACTTTTCTCCGAAACATCGGAACAAACTGATTATCCTACAGGGTGTACAATTCCAGCAGTCTATCATCTGAACCTAATATTTCCACTTATAATTCCTACAAAAGTTCTTAGCATAATAATGAATATTTTCGGTAGATTACAGTTCAGTTCCACTTCTGAACAATGCCGTGGATTTTCCTGCTTTTTGGCACTTTGAACAGAACTGTTCTGTGATTACCCGTTCAGTGTCTACCTTGGGTTATTCCATCAGGTCTAAAGCGGTCTAAGCTTAAAGCTAGCCTCTGAATTCTAAATTAATTGTGCCTTAGTTAAGAACCTGCAACGCATTGTGGCTGTTTTCTGAGGGACAAGGGAAAGGTAATCGTTTGAAATCTTCATATACAAGTTTGTAACACAACAGCTAATTGTGACAAGCTTGCACACTTTACTTTGCCCTGACAGCACTCTTCAAAAACATATCTGTGTGAACAAAAAGGAAAGCTCGACATTCATTTATATTCTTCCTCAAGAGACCCTACCATATAGGAATAGGCTTAATTGACATTTCGTTCAGAGCAAAATTAATGTAAACGAGGTGTGCCAAAAGCCAATTGCAGCTACCAGAAAGACGCACTCTTGTTTGTCCCTCGATTTTATGCTAGGTGTCTGTAATTCGTCACGATGTTTGTATCATACCGTATCGTATGTATAACCGTTAGAAGATTCAAATGTGTCTAAATATTGTGCCAATTTCAGTTTCTGTCTCACCGAACACAAACTCCTCGTCCATTACACAGACGAATCACGATGCTTAGAAAAGTGATTACTGGGGCTGAATTTAAGAGCCTTAAAAATTAACAGACACTTTGAAAGCATTGTTTTGAGTGCTTAAATGTTGCAGCAGGCTGACACTCTTCTAACAAAGGCCTTTAACAATGTCAGTGCAATACAGCCGAACACATCAGTCGTACCGAGTTGAATACGTTAAGGCCTAGCTGACAAATTTACAGTTAAAATTGTTGTTTGATTCCGGGATAATTTTTCCCCATTAATTATAGTACAATTAGCAGTTTAGTGACAAAACATTCCCTCGTTGTTTGAACTACATGCAAGCTTACATGAGCATACATCACCTTTTTGTTCAGTGATTGTGTTATTTTGTTATTTTAAATATCGATGTAGGCGATTTTGATCATAGGCATAAATTGTTGACAACGCATACTAGCCCCTGAAATTAAAGAAAAAACCTTGCAAAAACATTGATATTGCTGTCCGGTAATGTGCGTTTGATTTGCATCATTTAGGTAGAGAAGTATTCAGGAAGAAATTAAGAGCAGGCTGAAGTCAGGCAATGCGTGCTATTATTCAGTGCAGAATCTTCTGTCATCCAGGTTGCTGTCCAAAAATTTAAAGATCAAGGTTTATAGAACTATAATACTACCCGTTGTCCTGTGTGGGTGTGAAAGTTGGTCGCTGACATTGAGGGAGGATCGTAAGCTGAGAGTGTTTGAGTAGAGGGTGTTGAGGAGAGTATTTGGGCCTAAGAGGGACGAGGTAACAGGGGGATGGAGAAAATTACATAATGAGGAGCTTAGGGATCTTTACTCCTTACCCAATATTGTGCAGGTGGTAAAATCGAGAATAATGAGATGGGCGGGGCATGTGGCGCGTATGGGGGAGGGAAGAGGTGTGCACAGGGTTCTAGTGAGGAAACCTGAGGGAAAGAGACCATTGGGGAGACCCAGACGTAGATAGGAGTATAATATTAAGATGGATCTTCGGGAAGTGGGAGGGGGTGGAGACTGGATGGAGTTGGCTCAGGATAAGGACAGATGGCGGGCACTTGTGAATAAGGTGGTGAACCTTCGGGTTCCATAAAGTGCGGGGAATTTCTTGACTAGCTGCAGAACCAGTTAGCTTCTCAAGAAGGGCTCTGTTCCATGGAGTAAGTAAGTTAGAGAAGTAGGAAAACATTTAGAGCAATTAATCTTGTAACTTGACATGTGTTATTTATCCTACTTCGTCTTTGGTGGATTTAATTTGAGATTAGTTTCTTGATAAGTTGAAGACATAAGAAGAAGAATATGAATAACATTTTCACTCTGTACATGTTCGCTATATCATGGAGCAGGATAATTATGGGGCGAAACTCCACATGTTCCCTCTCAGTCTCCAATAATTCAAAGTAAAACAATCCCTGTACTTTTGATCAGGAACATAGGCGACCTCAGAGATGTTCCAACAGATGTTCGTGAAGTTAACATACATAAAACGTTGCCTGGAATTTTCGCCAGTCAGCCCCATAGAAAAAAATTTGTAAATTTATGAAATCATATTCATGTAAAAAGAACTACTTGGTTACGTACTGCCCACAGAATAACGTATTTAAAAATAAGACCTTTACTTCAGCAAAATATTATTATTTGGTGTAGTAGAGTACCAAGGGATTTCTGATTTTCGAATTTCCTGGTTTACTTCAATTAGGTCAAAACATTAATCATTTACTTTCCCGTGCTGAAAATTCGTAAAGACAAAAATTTCCAGGCATAAGAGTTTTGTTTCAGTGTATTCTCGTGTAACGGTACGAAAGAGCAGCAGGCTAATTTAAACTCAAAATCTAGGCCTGTGTGTAAAATAACCCCTGTGCATAAATATCTACCATCCCACAATCTTCTATAAAAATCCAGGTGTGGGAGGTAAAAATATTATTGAATTGGACACTAAACACATTTCAGTATTCTCTTTGACCCATACCCCCTGTCCGTGCTGGGAATGAAGCCCTGTTCGTCTAACTGGTGTTCAGCCACATTGCCGCTGAGCTCCGTCTTAACCTTAAACGCTAGTATTTTGCTAAATTCGTGGATATTAAGACTGGGCCTAGTAAAGTCAATTTGAACAGTTCTAATACGGACTGTCATGTAAGTAATGTACTCGTGTAAGATTTCATTTCTTACCTCAGAGAGAACACACTCCGTGCAGAATACAAAGGCCAGTCTGTTGATGTTTTATAGGGAAGTGGTCATAATTTATTTTGAGAATAGAACGCAATACATAATATGCACTCTGGGTAATACGCAACGTTTGATTGTGTTGGGACATAGTACAAGTACACTGGGCGTCAAAAGGTTGTTACTTTTCCATTTTTTAAGGTAAATGAATATAATATGTAAAAAATCAACAAATATAATATTCACAAAATATGTTAAGAATATTTTTTAAGTTCTCGTGTGTATATTTCTTCTGATTAATATCATATCCAAATCTGTTAAAATCTTGAGTTTTCAAAATTTCTTGCTGCAATTTTATGCCCACATTAGCACAGAAATTTGAAGCGCGTTACATCACCATGTTTTATATTTAGGCCTACACTCACGCTTAATCCAATCGCTGTCTCAAGCAATGAAGCAAGTTCATCTTTCAATGCTAATATACCTTTAGCTAGGCAACTAACCCCCATCCCTGTATTTTACGCAACCCGAAGTTTCGTTACGTTCGTCACAAGAGACGGCCATTGGTCCCAGCCCTGAGCCAGAAAAGTCCGCCCTGTATCACTCCATCCTATTACTTTATCGTTCATTTTAATATTGTAATCCAATCTGTGCCTAGATCTTCCAAGGGATGTCTTTTCCTCAGGTTTTCCGAAAGACCCTAAATGCATTTCTCGTTATTTCCATGCTTGCCCTGTGTCTATTATCTCCTTATTTACGTCGACCCACACGTAGTGTTACAAACTAGGCATACCCCATGGTCATAATCTTCAGAACTCCTTACATTGTTGTTATGGAACCACGAAACAACGTAGCAGCTACCGATTCTCAATATAAATGCCAGTCATGTGATCGAGTGGTGCATAAGCACAGACGATGAAGATAAATTAATTAGTGCGCTTCTATCTGCTGGGTCATCCAGCCACCCAATCGTCTATACTTATTTGTTCTTTCGTTTTTCCTTATTTTCTCTTCCTTTGGCTTTCTTTTCTGTCAAGTACTCGTATCGTTTTTCTCTTCTTTTCTTCATTCCCAAGTTTCCGATTACCTATTTCTTTCTTTTTTCTTGCCTTTTATTCATTCCTTTCTAACCCCTCCCTTTCTCTGCTTATTCCGTCTTCCTTGTAGAAACGTAAGCCTCGCGGGGTCCTAACGGACGACTATGAAGGCTAAACTAAGCAAAAAGCCTACCTCGGCTTGTAGTGTGGTTGAGATTTACCGTCACTTGTAATGAAACTCCATCCATCCTTCCTATTCTGAAATTGAGGTAGTAAGATCCTTCGAAAAGTCGGCAAGTAATTATAAGACTGCACGGTGTCAAATTCCGTACAACTGTAACTTTCCTTCACGGCGTGTTAGCCTACAATCGCGAATCCTATTTCGTAGTTTCGTGCGATACAATGCAGTTCGAAAGCACCAAAGTCTTGGTACACTGACGATAAAAATTAGCGTTTGCGAGTTTAACGTACCCGCAAATGGAAACATTAATTTTAAAGCAGTCTATTTTGGTGCTTTCCCTATCTTAAAACGGCCCATGTTTGTTGACACAAGGCCACCACGCGCTGCATTCCCTTTCACTATAAGTGTAAACGGGAGACGATCCTTCCTTGTCTCGCGGACAGTGAGGCCAGTCTGCACTTTACTGCAGCACGTCTAGACGTTACCTGGTCACAGAAACTGCTAGCAATCTAACGCATTAAACTACAAGTGAGGGGACAGGAGCTGGGGCTTCGTGGTTCTTTCCTGGAAGTAATGCGGTATGAGACAAAAAGTGTTTACATAATACGTATAAGGGCGTAATTGTTTTGGTTTTATGATTTTAATATTTCGCTTGTCCGCGAGTTCTCATCTTCAAAAGGGAATGTTGGATTTTTTTTAGCCGGTAGTGCAGTCCAAGAAGAAAGGTGATCAGTACAGACTTGTATTGTAGTCTACAAAAAGTGTCAGCACTTTCTGAGCACTTTTTGTGCCCATCGATGGTACTATTGTTGTAATGGTGACAGCATGACCTGAAGAGATACATTGCAGACGGTCCTGTCGCTGCAGCGTACATAAAGTAAAACGTAAGGGTAAAGTGACCGTTGTACGGGCCAGGAGAAGTCTAGGGGGTTTCAGGCAGTTGAGGCTCCCAGATTTCATGGCAATCGGCAAAAGAAAGTCGTATATAAAGTATCCTCAATAAATACCTTGTTAAAATGGACAAGCTAATGATTCAAATATTCCGAAGCGTTGCGCCGCGTAGATTGGTAAAAATTTCGGAAGACTCCTTTGTCTTCCTCTTCAGAATCAAGCATTTTTTAGTACTGCTTGACCCGGAGGAGTGGACATTATGATAAAACAATTCTTGACAATGTACTTCCCTTCATCTATGCCTGTTTCAGTCTGGGTACCAATCCTATATGTAGATCTGCTGCAGAGTACCCACCCTAAATGGTGATTCATAGGTTTTCAGAATTTTACACTATTTCAGAGTTAGACTTTCGCATTATTGCTGATATAAAACCATGGATGATATTGAAGAAGGATATCACATGGTGAAATAATGGATGAAAAATTATGAAACAAGTAATTTGTGAAGAAAATACGAAATGGTCTATCCAAGTAATTGATCGACTGTGCAAATTCGTGGGCATTCAGTTAACGACATTCGTGTTACGTCCATTTCTTTGAAACTGAGTGACCACATAGCGTGTAGACATTCGTCTTTAGGTCTCTCCTTACTTGCACTGTTCTTTCTGAGTAACAATTCTGCTATAGTTTTAGAAACTGTAACGTCACAATCTGCACAGCTGGTCGGGCGTCTTAATTTTGCTAACTGCATAATTAATGTGACAGTTTCTCTGTTATCTAAATATGAAATATGTACGCAGAACATGAGATTAGATCAGTCATATGTACATAAAAACGCTATTAATTATCAGTATTAAACTGAAGCAGTATTCGACTTACATTTGGTCCTATATCAACATACGAATCATTCATTCATCCAAGTATTGTCCTCTGTGCGTTGATTTGCCTTCCCCCGTATCTAATTTTTTTCGCGTGTCACTCTCTCTAAAATCCTCTTATAATAAATGTATTTTCGTCTAGACAATATTGTCTCTTTATTTATTGAATTAAGGGGCTTTCCTTTTCCAGTTAAAACTATTTTAATAAACTCTTTTCTGAATAAGGAATATATCGAAATTTACTGAATAATATACACGAAAAATAAAGACACTTCATGGAGTGAAAATCAGACTTAAGGCTAGATGTGCGAGAACTCATGATGTGTTGATCTTCAATTGACTGACGTGTGTGTGTGTGTGTGTGTGTGTATGTGTGTGTGTGTGTGTGTGAGAGAGAGAGAGAGAGAGACTGAACTCAGTGGAAATATCTGTTTCTACTGAAAGTTCCCAATTACATGTTGACCTGTCACCGATTAGCATAAGGAGACAGATTTTCTCGGTCTTGATCTACAACCAAAATCAGATGTTTTACTACGCACTGTGACAGTGCGACGTTGTGAGAATGTGTTCAGAACACAGTGGGTGAGTTGTGAACGCGACTGTGTGTCAAATGCTAACAGAAGCTCTTTCATCAAATTCACGTGTTAAAGGAAATGTGTGTCCTAACCGTACGAAAAAAAAATGCACCGTACCCTAAGGGAGCAAGCATCTAAATATTTATCGTTGTTATAAATATTTATACAAGCTTGTTAAGATGGAATATTTAAGATAGTGCCTATAGAATTGTAGCATATTAATCAGGCTTTAGATACACATTTCTACACAATGGCAGTTTCCACCAGCGAGCAGGCTATAGCAGTGGTTCCTAAGAAGACCCCCTTTTAACTTCAAAAGTTTCGAGGACCGCCACATATTGGTTGTTGCATTTCGGATAATACGTGCTGACAGAAATCTGACATGAATTCATTAAAGTCTCTAAATAAACTAAAACTTTAATGATAACTACAATAATAATAATAATATCAAGAGGAATCAAGCACCGGCTGGAGAAGCAAGAATTGATGCTTCTGTGTGTGAATTGCTGGATTCCTAGGAATAAATTCACAGCCCCCTTTGGAATAAACTTGCGGCCCCGTCGGGTCCGTGACTCACAGCTACCAAGTATGTAAAACCAACAATTTTATTTATTTTTTGGAAACTCTGACAAATTATCGCCTGATTTATTGTAACTGCCAGAAGTAACTTAAACATAAGATCCACAGCAAAACAGACTGTAAACAATAAACTATTACGTAATATGCTTAAAGCCATGCAATATATATTTTTATAAAATTTAAATGTAGTTATAGGTTGAATAAATCCAACGAGATGCAACAGTAGGCAGATATTTATTTACTGCTAAATTACTCTACATGTTTCGGACGTCCATCGCGCCCATCGTCAGGAGTTCCAAATCAGTCCTTATTTAGTCACGTTTGAGGAATCTTGCTCCCCAGATAGTATGATCTGTACCAGAGTCCGCAACTACAATTTTATGTACTCCTGCTGATGGGCGCGATGGACGCCCGAAACATGTAGAGTAATTTAGCAGTAAATAAATATCTGCGTCGTCTGCATACTGTTGCATCTCGTTGGATTTCTGCAACATATAATTACATTTCATTTTTATAAAAATATATATGGCATGGCTTTAAACATATGACGTAATAGTTTATCGTTTACAGTCTGTTTTGCTGTGGATCTTATGTTTAAGTTACTTCTGGCAGTTACGAATAAATCAGGCGATAATTTGTCATAATTTCCAAAAAATAAATAAAAATGTTGGTTTTACATACTTGGTAGCTTATTTCACTTTATAGAATGTCAGTCATTTGCAACGACAGCTCGTTTTAACAATCAATAGTGAAGGGAAAAGAATCCATTGTGTTCCAGCTGTCCCACATTAAAAATTGATGTGAATTTGGTTGATAATGGACATTGTCTGTGGTCATTAGTATCAGCTGATAACAATCAGCGTACTTTCTGGTTGTCCCAGGGTAGCGATTTTTCATTAAGAAACGCAAATTAAGTTTTTGTATTTAGCTGTTTACCCCACGTGTCGGTGGACAATACATAGTACAGGCATGAGGCCATAAATGAGTTTCTCTGAATGGTCCGTTACTAATTAATATTATTTCTCCTGCGACACCCGGCATCAAGATCCATATTAAGCAATTTTAATATCTCGTCCTCATTGTAATATGTCCTGTAACAAAGCTCTGTATGCAGATAACTGTGAAATATATTATCATAAAAAGTGACATAACACAATCGTGAAACAAGCAGGAACTAGCAATATATGGGCACATAAATGGAATGATTTGATATATCAATATAGAGGACACGTGTGTTCTGTTGAAATTCAACAAAATTTTGTTGGCCAGATCTGAGGACTTCACTTTAGTTTTGGCGAAAATTCAAGTCTCCTTTCGTGTCAGGTACACTGAATCATCTACTACTTATCCTGAAGAAGGGGGCAGTACGCTCCTCCGAAACGTCTGTAACTATTTACCGTTGCAGAGGGCGTAATGTCTCAGAAGGATGAAATTTTACATTTTTGTTTCAACGTCATTCAGATCATTGTCGTCGATGTTAGGATTTACGCTGGCCTTTTCAACAGAATTTCATTACTCGAAACTTTGTTAAGAACTAGTAAAACTGATTTTAAAAATCTGCAATTTGGCATGCATTCAACGGAATGTTTACTTAGTGCAAAAACATTTCCTCCAGTCCATCCTTTAGAAAACACTCAACTGTTACCTAAGTATGTGGGTTCATTCTCCTTCCTTCTTATTACCGTTTGGCATGGTATTTAACCTTTTAAAGCCTACTGGTTACGTGATGCACCAACAGTTTAACATTCAACAACTGTACGCTCTGCCCACGCTGTATTTATGTGTTTTGTATTTATGTGAGAACAAACAGCGACTTGTGCCACTTATATCATAAACTGATTGGTTTTTAT
>Ga0123355_10009408_pt1 | contig 14851 bp, 5 predicted proteins | sample TergutEmb28metaG_3_FD_89872 | JGI IMG/M metagenome (GOLD analysis project Ga0123355, IMG submission 89872) | Embiratermes neotenicus P1 segment gut microbial communities from Petit-Saut dam, French Guiana - Emb289 P1 | ecosystem: Host-associated > Arthropoda: Insects > Digestive system > Gut ...
ACACCCACGTAAGGATTCAGTCGTGTGAGAGCAACCGTCCAAGCCAGAAGGAATACACAACAAAAGGGACAGGAAGCGAACCCGACCATAAAGCCAGCCTACAAGAGCCCGTAAAACCTCGAAGTCCGTAAGTACACTGCAAAGAACCACATAACCAACACAACTAAATCTAGAAAACAACGCTGACAATTAACTATCCCTAATTGTCCACAGACAGGTAATATCAGAACACACCACCACACCGGACCCTACAACCAGCTAAGATAAGAACCCCGCCCAAGCACCCAGCATGGACGAAGAAAACCACACACCACAACCAGAATAAAAATACGCACAAATCCAGCAATAGCCAATGCAATTAATGCAACTAAGAGTATCATTATAAAACTATATGTAATGCATGCGGGATCCCCTATGCAGTTAATAAAGAACACAAATGATGCATTTAATAGAATAGGTTTCTAAAAATTAGTCAACCTGAGGATGACCCGCATGGGTCGAAACATGTTGTGATTGAATAAATAGTAGGAGTACCTAATTAATATTACTGTAGAGAGTAATAGGAATTACCTACTTTATAAGTTGTGTTAGACGGAACTGTAGCGACCTACATTAAATTAGTCAAGAGCTAACAGTTGAGCGGTATATTTGGCCGACAGGAAGTTTACCATGCATACGTACAAAATTTTGTGCTATAAAAAAACTTCTTATTGCGAATAGACTTAGGTGGAAAAATAAGGTTAAGATTGGTCTTTGAGAAAAGTGGTATAAATATGCGAAAATAATTGAATTGGTTGGTGACAGTCTACGAAGTTCGAGGCAATAACTTCCTCTGAGACTCTTGTACCTGGCTTTGGACTGCGCGGTGTCACACACTAATATTCTACACTGAAGATGGAGACAGTAAGATGCTCTGAAACAGTGGCTACAAAATACAAGAATAAACGTCGTCACATCCCAGAGGGCATTAATCATCAAATTGTTGAGGCTTCGAGTTTTCCACACATAAGTAATTTCTTAACCGACTGAAATGCTCATTGCTGCTCAAGATAACTTTGCACCAATGAATTATTTAACTGGAACGCTCCAAGAGGGAACTAGGCTTGCAGTTTGAAGCTGGTCTCCTTTACAGTGTTTTATAGACATCTGCAGGCATTTCAATGCCTTCCGGTATCTTTTCCAGTATCCTGTAATTTAGTAAGATCTTGCGCGCTAAATATCGGAAATGCTGGCACAGCGTAGAGTTACAAAAAATTCCATCTAAGCATATCAGAGGAATTGACTTCCCTTCGTAAGAACCTGTTGGTTTATAAATGGTACTGTCATTTGTAATGGCTTTTGTAGTGCCCGAAAAAAAATCATATCTCGTCCAGTATAAGCCCCGTCGGTATACTAAAATTCATAAAATCTTTAAATTTATATAATTTAAATGCCAGATCTGTGTCTATTACTTTTCGAACACAAAGAACGTTATACTAAACCCTTGGCCCTCTCGTCATACTCATCAGAATCGTAGGCTGATGACAATAAAGTCGTCATGGTCATGGTGAAGTAGTTCCACGGCCATTTCGGCTGCTGTTGGTGTCATTGGGTCAGTAACTGTTTACACTTTGCTACAAGACCCTCCTTTTAATGGTACATTTGCCTCAGTTAGGGGTACGGAAAGTTCGACCGAAGCATTTGGCTCAATTCTCATAAGAAGCAAAAAACTTTCTCTTAAGCTTCCGGACTGGCTGCGGGGTCAACCAAACCTCCTGTTAACTGGGTACTGGGTAATTTCCGCCGAGTATAAAGTGGCCACAGTGTGAAGCTGATTACTTACGAGTATCTTCATCTAATGCCGAATGGTACAACCGTGTCTGCCTTCATGCTGTGCACAGGAATGTTTCTTTTGTTTCAGACAAAAGAATTTAACAAGACAGGCAACGTCCGTATACACGGAACATTGATGCCATGGAAAAGAAATAAGAGGGGGTTCTGATAAGCCCTTAGCCCGACCTACTTCCCGATGTCTTAGGACGGAATCGATAGTGTCGTTGGAAAGAGGGGTCTGTTCATGTGCCGAATTGCAAGTCTTTTCTTGTTACAGAGGCTGGAAGGAAGCATGTCAGGCGACGCGCACGATTTTAACAACACGGAGACACGAGCTGTTATCAAGTTTTTTTTTTCCTGCAAGGCAAGACGCCGAAGGAAATTCACGCCATTCTGATAGAAACATTAGGGGAACATGCACCATCGTGCACCACCGTCAAAACTGGGTGGCCTAGTTTAAACGTGGTGATTTTTCCACCTGTAATGCGCCGCGTCCTGGACACAAAAAAATGACCAATCCGGAGATTATTGACCAACTTCACGAGCTAATCTTGGAAGACGCCGGATTTCGGCTAAATCAATAGCTGAGCAACTGGGTATCTCACATGAGAGGGTTGGATCCATCATTCACGAAGATTTGGACATGCAGAAGCTCTCCGCGAAGTGGGTCCCGAAATGCCAGAACACGGATCAAAAACGTCAACGGTGCCAGTCATCTGAGCAAATTTGGATTTTTTTTCGGTGCGATCCAAATGATTTTCTGTCACGATTGTTGACCATGGAAGAAACCTGGTTATATCACTATGACCCGGAGACAAAGTAACAATCAATGGAGTGGCGGCATAGCGGCTCACCTCACATTAAAAAAATCCGAGTGCAAAAATCCGTTGGAAAAGTTCTTGCCTCGATTTTGTGGGATCAAGACAGCGTCCTCGACATTAATTATCTTCCAAAGGGCGAAACTATGAACGCGGAGTATTGCTCGTCTCTGCTGGTGCAATTGAAGGACATTTTGAGGGGAAAACGCCGCGGGGAAGTCGCCAAAGGGGTCTTATTCTTGCACGACAATGCCCCGCCTCACCGGGCACTTGCAACCCAGAAGAAACTGGCCTGTCTGGGCTTTCCAGTGAATTTATAACCCACCCTACTCTCCGGATCTAGCCCCGTCGGACTTCCACCAGTTCTCTGGACTGAAAAACAATTGAAAGGTCGTCATTTTTCGTCCGACGCAGAGGTCATTGCAGCCGCGGAGACCTGGTTGGACGGGAAACATTCTGAATGTTTTTTGAGTGGCTTGCGAAAGTTAGAGCAACGGGCTAAGAAGTGTATTGAGCTTCGTGCGGAGTATGTTGAATAAATCCCGAATTTGGTCGCTGTAGTTTGTTTCCTTCCTGGTCGGGCTCAGGACTTATCAGCACCACCTCGTATGTATTACATATTTTGTGTGTTTGTGGGTCTCTAGCCTTAATTATACGGCATGAAATGCACATGTGATATATTTTCATCTGTGGCCTGTCTGGATCTACCATGTTTTTCCACGTTCTCTAGTAAACGGTATGATTTTAGGTGAAAAAAAATTATTGAACACAAAATATGTTTTGATTTTTCCCTACCATGTTTGTCTGAAACATTTTTCATTTTAACAATAGTTCAGCGAGATATCATAAATTTACGCAGGACTTCATCTGAGCTAACCGTTATTTTTGTCGGATCTTAATGAGAGTTGAATTTTCTCAATAGATTTTCGAAATATGCACAAGTATCGATTTCCATTAAAACCATGCAGTGGGGGCCGAGTTGCTCCATGCAGCGGGACAGAGTTACATAAAGAAGCCAATAGTCTTTTTGCAGTTTTACGAAGGCGCCTAAAAATTTAGCACGTTCTGGCCAATGCTGTAGCAAATTATTATGTTGTACTTCTCTGCCTGGTTACCTAAGAGTGTCCTATAGTATGCATACTTTATGCGACGGCTGTGAACTCTTAATTTGTTTTGACACCTTTCAAGACAATGTCCACGCAGTTTCCCTGAGACCCTGAACAGAAATATGGAACACCTCAGTAAAAACAGAATTGGCACCGGTCTGAACCACAGGCACATACTCCCACCCATACAATAAGAGTCAGAAATGTTACCACTGTGATAAATATCCGTATTTCTCTATTTTTACCTCACTTCTACACCCTCATGAATCTGGTTTGGCAAGCCGTGTCCTAGTGGGAGTGACCTCTCAAGGATGTGCTAATAACTGTAAAAGGAATTGTAAATTTTTCTGGACTGACATTCAGACATTTGCTATGCAGGCTATGCTGGCAAGCGTATGAGTACTTTCAACATCAGTTACGAATTGTTGTTAAACCCCTTTCCAAATATCCTATAAAATTCGCATTAATAATTACAAAATAAAGAGCGGGAGTAGATTAACACGCTAGGGCTTTGACGATGTTACATTACACAAGGGATTATTCGGTGTCTGGACTTCCAACATTGTCTAAATTTTATGTTTTGTTGACCGTGCATCTCGATACATCTGTGTAATAAGAACCAACTTGATGCACTATTTATCCTCAGTTTATTTCAACAATAATTCTCTACATGTTTCGGGTATATTTGTAGTCCATCATCAGGAGGTATACTGTATATATACAATTGGCACGTGTTGTGCTGAAAAGAGGGATGTTTGAAATGACTTGAGCCAATCTACATAATTAACAAAAATATATTTCACTCATTACAATGGTGTGTAGATAATTCACCGACATATTGTTATAAATGTACACACGTCTTCATGCACAGTTCCAGCTATTCTTGTCAGATTTTAAATGACACTTGAATTTTCTCGACAGATTTTCAAAAAATATTGAAATATCAAATTTCACATAAATCCATCCACTGGGAGCCGAGTTCTTCCATGTGGCCGGGCAGACAAAGAGAGACGGACGGACAGACAGACATGACGAAGGTAATAGTCGCTTTTCGCAATTTTGCAAACACGACTATAAATGTTTTGGAATCTTGTTCTGTATCAATCCTCAAGTGAAAGTAGGGAGGCACGTATTCAGCTATTCTCAAACTCTGGACAACTTCTGAGGTTCCTCTCTGAAAAGTGGACAATGAACAAAGTACATAAACTACACATTCCTACACAAAAAGTATAGGCCCACAAATACAATGAATCTTAAGATTTATCACATTAGCCAATGTTCGCACAATGCTCATTCTTGTATTTAAAGGAGCCTGTTAGTTATCCCACACCAGTTAACTTCATTCAGCTTCCTAGTATATCGTTTTAAGATCCACTTAGAGAAGACTTCGCAAAGTTGCGAAAAGCGACTATTAGGTGTGTCGCGTTCATCCAGGTGTTCGTATGAAACAATGCAGCTCCCGCTGGACGAATTTTTGTCAACTTTTTTGTTCTAGGTTATTACTTAAATATATAGAGAAAATTCAAGTTTGATTAAAATTGGGCAAAAATAACAGAAGCTCTACGCGAAGACCAACTTATATTTATGACGACTTGGTCACCTCTGTTATCAATCTTACATTACCTCTGTTATCAATCTTACCTTACCTCTGTTATCAGTCTTACCTTACCTCTGTTATCAATCTTACCATACCTCTGTTCCCAACCTTACCGTACCTCTATTACCAATCTTACAATACTCCTACATTTTCCATTGTTAACTTTGCAACCAAGGTCGCCGTATTTAGTACTTTTACCACTGATCTTGTTACCAAGTTCACCATTGTTATCTCTGCTACCATGCTTACCAAATCTTCCTTCAATGTTCATTGGCTGCTACAGTTAGATAACAGGTAATATTAGGTTTCTATCTGTACCTATGTCTACCTAGGGTTCCATAAAATGCGGGGAATTTCTTGGCTAGCTGAAAACCGGCTAGCTTTTCAAGAAAGACTCTGCTCCATGGAGTAAGTAAGTAATTAAGTAAGTAAGTATGGCTCATTACCGTTTTCGTTACACCTCGCCATTTCTCCCTGTCCTAAATCAGGTAAATGTATTCTACACACCTCAGTCCGCCTTCTTCGAGATCCATTTTATTGTCATCCTCCTATCCAGACCTAGGTCTTCCAAGTGGCCTTTTTCCTTTAGGTTTCCTATAAAATACATGTGTGCGTTTGTCATCTCATCCAGGCACACCACATGCCCCTCTGCTCTCACCCTCGTTGGTCTGATCAACCTAATAACATTTAGTGAGGGACGTAAATCAAGAAGCTTCTCACCGCACTATTTTTCCCAGCCTCCTCCTCAGTTCACCTCAGCACCCTCAGCTCTTCTCGAACACTCTCGGCCGACGTCCTTCCCTTAATTCTAGAAAACAATAAAAACGCGCAAATTCTAGTTCTACTTGTTTTAATCTTTACCATTTCACATAGTGCATGACGAAAAAGACTGTGAGCGGAATGCTAGCAGAACTCATTGCATTTATTTGCTCTCAATTCCTTCGTTAATGCAGTGTTTAGGTAGTCGCCAACAAGTATTATGTTACTCGAATTTGTCCCTTGGAATATGCGAAAACTACGTGGGAATCACTGACTTTGGAGGTCGAATAGGACAATCTCGTGTCCCGTAGATCTCACCACCCACAACTAGGAGCAATAGGGGAATCTAAATTATCATGTTGGCCTAATATCGGGTGTTTGGTAGATGTCACAGACGCTGTATAAAAACTGGAGTGAATAAATTGTTTCAAATTAAAAAAAAAAATCTGCTAGTATACGGTAAAGGGTCAACTTTTCACATATTAGTCTATGTCTAGTGAGGGCTAATGAGATTACAACCACTGCCCCCAGTAAATAAGCCGCCACTGACGATTTGAACTGCCTTAAAGCATCATCTCCTTATGGGCTTTTGTTAAAGTGCTTATATAACTTTGGATTTTATAAAATCAGAGAACATCTGGAAACGTTGAATTACGCTAGCGTCTTTGCCAGATGTGTAATGGGTGCAGCTCTCCTACTGGACGGTCTTGGGGAATTAGATAGTTGAGGTAGAAAAGCGATTTTCAGGATTGACTATTTCCATTCTTGGCCTCTGACCATCCATCACCCGCAGGATGTGGTAGATCATATCCATAATCGATACCGCCCTGGTTGACTTGCATTGGCCACATACAAGAGCGGAACGGTGGAATGGTGTACTCCGGCTCTGAACACAAACATTTCCCAAATTACTTTTTTTTATACATCGCCACCTCAATGGTCCTGGTGTTTATTTAATAGTACTACATTTACGAAACGACTTGTATATATTTTTGCAGCAACTGAACCCATAATACCATGGCAAAACTCTCCAGCCGCACGTTTTACAATAAAAATGTTCTCAAGAATTTCGATGAAATTATGTGTGAGAGGTTTTAACACTATGCGTTATCTTCAGGAGAATGTATTCGCAATCCGCACTGGTCTGAATACAAGGAGTGGTGCAGAGTGGAATGACATTTTTCAGAGAAAACTGTTGCTCTACAAGGGCGGTATGAAGCATTCTGCACACGGAGATACAGGCGAAGACATGTCATTTCAAAATGTGTTCAGTGACAATGGATGGGTGCAGTAGGTAGCGACGGAGAGCGTTTTGCACGTTTCGGGTATCCCAAGGCCTGCACGTTCTCCTGGCCTTACGAAACGGATTTCTTCGTACGTCGATTTTTGAAGGATGCGTGCCTACACAATACAGGAGCCGTAGCGTGTAGTTAGGGATGAATTTTCGACCACAAAACAAGAGCTGCTCAATTTTTTTTTACGGTTTTGTGAATCGCTTAACACAACGAGTTGAAAATGCAGGAGGCCACCTTCAAGACGTTTACCATCATGGGTAACACGTAAGTAATAAATTCCTTGTTGTATACATGAAATTGGTGCATTTCACTTCGTCCATTTCCTGTTGCGCAAAATACTACGTGTTTTAAGGATGCCACCCTGTAACAATAAGACCTACCTACAGTTATAAGTCGTGTTGCGACCGCAACATTTAATTTTGCAGATGCCCGCTACTAGCTATGATTTGCACAGATAACTCTTGGACTGATTATTTAGCACATACTATAGCGTAAAAAAGGCGTAAAGTGTTCCAGTTACAGACCCGGTATGGCCCAGAGTGTGGGTAGAGGTATAGCTCTACTCTTCCACGATCGCGGCACAAGAAGGGGTGAGTGGTCAGCAGCACGCCCCAGCCGCACTTTACCCCCGGGAAACACCCGGTACCCATTTGTACAGGAGGCTGGGTTGGCCCCAGGGCCGGTCTGGACGGGCGGAAAATCTCGTCGCCAACGGGATTCGATCCCAGACCGTCCAGCCCGTAGTCAGTCGCTATTCCGATTGAGCTAACCGGCCCACACATACTATAGCTTATTTTCATAAAATGAAATTAAATTTTACTAAACAATCACGCGAAGAATTTGAGAAGTTATTAAGAGGCAGGTGATGCGTTTATAAAAAAAGAAGTACGCTGCAATCCGACCGACGCAAACCAGTACGCACCGTTCGACTGCCTCATAAATACGTAAAACTATACTGAATATTTAAACCACGAATTTTCAAAGTTCTTAAAAGGCAGCATTATAGTCGTGATCGGCAAAGTACCTAACGGAAATGCCGGTCTAATCATAGGTGACCCTTGGCTGTGATAAAGATGAATAAAATGTCATCGAATATCCACGTCGATATTCAACAACTACACAGAATGTTCTGTGATTTTATGTCATAACTTCAAGATTCGATTTCTTACCTCATACGAATTCAAAAATGTCATTTTAAAATGGGTCCTTTCCGCAGGCGTTACAAAGTTACTCATTTCGGACTCCGAATGCTGCACTTGCCGGTGCCATTCGGCCGACTACGCTACGGATGCATACAGCGGGTGACAGGTGACATTTTTACTGTATTCTCGGAATACGAACAGCCATTACCCTTAGCAGACACTCATATTCACACTCACACTGTCAGATATGCTACCAGCATGAAGAGGCACCCTCCCTTTTTTGTAGGATCTCTAAAATGGCCCAGATTTTGTATCCTGGCTGAAGGTGGCTATTTTGAACACTTGTAAACACAGTGTGACACTTTACCACTGTCATATTGTCTGAAGAAACCGGAAACACGTCTTCCACTAACTTACGTGTTTGTGTGTTCTAGATCCACCTGTCTTTATTCTTCCACATTTCAAAGTCCGGCAACTTAGTATAAGTTACAAATCGGGACCATGTTGACATTTTTACCATGGTATGAGGTCAGGAAACTAATCCTGAAGTTATGACTTAAATTTACCGGACATTCTGTACATAAAAATAATCCAGAACGTGACTCATAAACTAGCGAAATGCGTATTATGATTATAGCTACAGTAGCCACTTTGAACTATTTAAACATGTTGTACAAATGGGGCACTTGAAGTACTAAATGTAAAACAACTATGATATTCCGTAAACCGTAAAAAATCCGATTAACCCTTATCCCGCTAATGTGGAGAATATGGTAAGCTCCTACTAATGGCAGGAAATGGTAGATGGGATTTAATTCGGCGCTTAACGGGTTAAATTGAATATAGGTTTACGTAAGTCTGTTCATCGTCAATGTAAACATAACCTGGCAATCGCACCGTAGGATTCAAACTGGTTATCATTATTTTATATTGCAATGAAGTTCAGTTACTCAAATAACATTGCGAAAAGTAATTCCGAAATAAGAGAATATTTTTTTTGTATCATGGGCGGTACGTATCGATGTATCACATATGATAACTCTTACATTAACATGACAGTGACGTCACTCACAAACCACGCTCCTTCGTAATGATGGAATCCAGGGTGTAAATGTTGTCAACTAGGTCGATGTACTAAATATTAATTAAATATTTAGTTAATTGATTTTAAAACTTTTACTTCAAACATCGGTCAGAGAGCGATATATAAGCTACGGAGTAACAGATCTAAGACAGGCAAGGTCTGTGTATTTGTTGAAGTGACATAGCGTTATTACTTATGGGGGGATGAATGTATAGCACTACGCATTGTTAACCTCGATACTAGATACATTGTTTGGTCAGATTTACGTGTCGGCCGCTTTAACCATTGGCACGCAGCCTCTGTTACCCGTAGATTGGGAAAGAGGATGAAATTTAGAGCCAGTAGATTCGCTATGGAGAAGAGAAAAATTTATTCTCCTCTCGGGAATGAGATAGTATTTTCTCTATCAGCCAATTCATTGCTTAGTCACAACATCACTGAGATACGTCGGTTCCTTAGTAAGACACATATATACTTCTAAATGAAATATAATGGCATTACTACCTCTTCTGAAAGGAAGGACAGAACGTACCCAGTACTCCAATGTGAAGAAGCCTAACCAGCATATTTTCAGGCAAATAACGGAATCTCAGGAATAAAAATGTTGTACTATGTAATTTTCCTTACACATGGTTGGTATAGCGTAAAAATTCGTAGAGTGATTTGCTTACAAGATGTAATGCCAAGAGAAACGCAATTATTTCAGGGATTGAAGCAAGTTGACGTAATTCCTAATCTAGAGTACTCTGGTAGAAGTTGCGATATTCAGCCAATAAAACGCCTCTTTAAGTCATGAGGGTCGCATTTTGATTCTGCAAAGAGGAACCTCTTCCTTCGCTACCGTGTCGAAAATATTCTTACACCCACCCAGCAAAAGGAATCCGTGAGTCCCATCCGCGGAGGATAAGTAGCCAGAACGTGAAAATCTGTCCAGTGCGAAAGTTAAAAATGCATGAGGCTTTACCATACTACCGTTACAGGTCCCTATGAATTGGTGTTTTGTGTAGGTACAGTTTAGCCCATAGACCATGGCGTTGCTGAATAATTACAATTTCATGCATAACTTACCTAATGAAACCCTCCAGCAGCAGCACAGGCCTGTGCAGTCACATTACATATAGGCTACTATCTGTAAACACTGCTAACTGAATCGAATGCAGACAGACCAAGGTGGCCTACGTGATGAAGCTTCTGACCTGAATTCGTTCTGCAGGTCTCCGGTACGTGTCTTGACATACCCGTTGACCAGACGTCACTCGTCTTATCGCGCTGTGGCGGTATGTCCACGAGCAGTTGTGCACATGACCTTCCGTCATGACGACCTCTTTTGGTGACGTAACTGGCATAGCTGCTCCCGAAATGCTGGATAATAGAACATGGTCTGGAGTGCAGCAGCTGCAGCTACACTCCAGACCGCGACCAACAACAATCTGGGGACATTATACCACATGCTGTAAATCACAATCTTGCGCTCCTGAGGATGGGCAAAGAATTGCCCGAAATATGTTGAGCTAATTTGAAGCTCAACAAATTGTTATTGTTAAATCTAGTTGGTCATCTACTTTATTTGCGCACATACAAATTTCAGCCTTTCTTCATGGTGCTACAAACTATGTATCTTAGCTGTTACGGTTATCCAACAGTCATGGTCTGAAAAGGGGAAGCTTTGACAGGGATTCCCCGACATTACTAAAAAAACGTTTGAATGTTTTGGGCTCCGAGTCTTATTTCAGTAATTAGATTTAGCAATAAATACACTTTCCCAGTCACAGTAGCCTGGTGACATAACATAAAAACATCGTTAATGAAATGAAGGCTAATATTTTCCTACACTTAATAGAAAATCCGTAACTACTTTAACCACTTTTATGTTGTTGAGTAACCCTACCTTTTCATACCATAATTTTCGTTTAGTTTTATTCTCTGAACAAACACTAGTGATGTCTGCAACAGTATGCATATCATGCTCCATATGCGGCAAAAATAACTTTAACTTTCGACTATCGTCGTCTTTTAAAGGTCCCGTGCATATTAAGGTTCGCTAGTATTACTAGTATGTATAATCCCTTCATATGCTGATGGTATTTTGCATGTATTGCCAATGTTCGATATCAGAGGGAGGGGTGGACCTGACACACATGCTGCGACGCTGCTCTTGATGTCTGTGCTACCCAACGTCCGTAATGCCATCTACTACACTGCTTCACGCTTGCCACGCTAATAAAGTCGGATGTGGCTTTGCCTGGTTTGAGTGATTCGACATAGTCTCCGGCATCAGGCACAGTTGCAGTTAGTGAGTCTACGCTGATGTCACAAGTGTTGAGAGTGCGCGAAGTCGTGTGCGCTTAAAACAGTGTGCTTCTGCAAGGGAGAACAGTGTCTCGCAGCGCCATGGCGTTTTAAAACTTTTTTTATTTATAAATACAGGTCTCTATTTCACAATATTTGTCCAAAATACTTGAATAAGTATAGAAGTTTGTCTGAAAGACGATTCTAGTTAAAATGTCTTTTTGCACTAATCACATAGCGAAAGGCGTGTTGAGGTTTCCTTCCCCATCGATTTGAAGACAGAAGTTGAACTTCGGGACCGGGTAGATTGAATTCAGGAAAAACTCGAGATGTACATTCCTAACCAACAGCATTCAGCTGGAAATCCATAGGGTCGTCAGTTCCTCCGATTCCCCCGTTCTACATAACATTATACTTTGCTACTGGATTTGGTATGTTATCTCCCTTTTCTTGACACAAAATAAAAACCAATTTTCCTAATATTCAACCCTTCCATGACGGCTCAGTGCACGGTATGTACATTTAATTCTTCACATGCTCCCAGCCTCGAAGTCTTGAATGTATTCAAGGTTAAAATATATTTAAAACTTCTCGGTCCTGGGCAGTGGTTGGAATTTAAGGGTTAATTAATTTGTAATGCCACTCATGTCTGGTAGCTTCACGATTTGTCGTATGTTCGTGTGATGTCTACAAATTCGTGCACGAAAATCGAAGAAGTATAATTTGTGCCTGCAACAGTGATGCGTCAAGTGGAATTATGGGACGGACAGGCTGACAATCGACAAATAGGTAACGTGGAATTCTAAAATTTTTTTAATGGTTCGACAGTCCTAGTGGGCCAAAGCCGTCTTATTTTTGGGTTCCGCGATCACACGCAGACATACCACACGCGGCAGCAGTCGTCTGGACGAGTGGTCGGCCCGTTGCAGAGAACTCTACCAGACGCCACACAACACTCACAAGAGACAGATATCCATGCCCCGGTGGGATTCGAACTCCCAATCCCAGCAAGCGAGCGACCGCAGACTGATGCCTTAGACCGCGCGGCCAACGGGATGAGCGCAGTTCTAAAATAGTGATATTACCTGACAAACCGCATTACATTTCACTCGGTTCCGCGCAATGACAGGTGGAGCAGCGTTCGCCGCTGTTTCAAAATGCCATTAATGTTGGATTTTTACTCGCCATATTTAAATTAGATGCGGGGAAATGGTTTTCTGAGGCTAGGACCATACGTCGCACATAACACGTCGAAGTTCTACTGATGGAATTGAAAACGCTACATTCTGATGTCTAAATTCCGATCACCTAGAGTGAGAAGTTACTACTACACTCTTCATCCTTTAACACGGCCCACAACTAAAAATCTTTCACCCGAATTCCGATCTGGAGAACAGGGAAGTCACAACACTGTACATATAATTATGTAATCGAAAACGCTGTTTCAACAAAGCATAGAAATACTCACACTGTCATGCTGAAAAGAGACGTAGCTTCTCAAGAAATTGTGTACGTGTTCAAAAAGTGGTGTCAGAATGTGCGTAACGCATCGAAGTGGATTTATGGCAGCAGGAAATGCAGTGGGCCCAACAATCCTATTTACACTCATAGCACACCACACACCAAGTTAATGGCCATTTAATGGCACTTCGTGGATTAACGAAGGATTTTCTGCAAACCAGTACCTGCTGCATTCAGAGTCCCCGCATTCACTGCGTTGAAACAGATCTTCTTCACTAAACAGAATGGGTGTGGAGGCCATATCCACACCACACACACCAAGAAGGGGCCCATTCACAGAATTAATTCTTGCTTCCAGATCTACATCTATACTCTGTGAACCATAGTAGTGTTAAAGAGACAGCGTACCCACCTGCCTTTTGTGCGTTTTCTTACTGTGTAGCATGGAACCTGTTCCTCGAAAAAATGCCACGTATTTGTACATCGTTGTCAGAATTTACACGACATGGCCTGTAGCAGCTGCATTCTGCATCCGTTAAAAAAAAAAAATGTGGCGTAGAACGTCTAGCAGATGAGATAACGGACTCTGCTATAAACAACGGGAAACTGAAGGGACCTATGGATGATTGTGAAGTAACAGAACCGGTGACACCTGAATATCCATGATTGCCAGATAATATACATAATATATTAAATGGAATACAGGCCTTATTATAGAAAAACTAATTTTTTTTTTCAAAAATGGCTGATTGCACAAACAATGATGCATAATAGAAATTATGTATGTTATCAATATCTATGACTCATAATTATTTTAAATATTGGACGTGGAGAACAGGCGACTTAATAATGTAAACAAAACATTAAGCTATCTCTTTTTGTTGAGTTGTTAGTTTTGATAGAACGTTTGTCCATACAAACTAAACAACAATATTACTGAAATAAGCCGACTTGCAAATAAGAAATGTAGCAAATAAAAGTAGTCCACTGTAAATATCTGCACACTTTTCCCCTTCAAAAAACGTTCTTAAGACCCATTCACAGAGAGTTTAGATGTGGTGGCTAGGACAATTTAGGAAAGCTATTTAAAATGTGGATATTGGAAACTAGATTTATGTATGCTTTCATTGCAAGAAAACTGTCTCATGTCTGCAGATTGTGCCCGAAGTAAGGACCCTGTAATCAAATGCCGCTTCGGCAGCGCAGAGTACGACGTGGGCCAGACGTGGCACCCGCGCCTGGAGACGCAGGGCACTGTGTTCTGCGTCACTTGTCAATGTTACCAGGTAGACCATCACCCTATGTTTAGATAATGAAGCTAACCTCTGACTGCCATTGGGCCGGATGCTAAGATAGCTCCAGCAGCTCACAAGGTAGTCATACGCCTTCATTTCTAACTACTACAAATTGTTCAGTTTTTGTGCTCCTAGGTGTTTTGTCTATCTGTTGTAGCCATCATAAGTTAAAGGTAAAAGGTAAATCAGCCCC
>Ga0123355_10009409_pt1 | contig 14850 bp, 7 predicted proteins | sample TergutEmb28metaG_3_FD_89872 | JGI IMG/M metagenome (GOLD analysis project Ga0123355, IMG submission 89872) | Embiratermes neotenicus P1 segment gut microbial communities from Petit-Saut dam, French Guiana - Emb289 P1 | ecosystem: Host-associated > Arthropoda: Insects > Digestive system > Gut ...
AACAACCAGCTAGTCGCAGACTCCTGAAGATGGTCGTATTAACGGCCGAAACATGTTGAGCATTCAATGAGTATTGAATAAATAATAAAATAAGTGGCATCAAGTTGGTTTCTCTTTACTCAACTATTGCATTTTTGTATTTGTTTTATTGTTTGGTTGGTTCGTTGAAGGAAGTCTTCATACTTTGCATAAAGAATAAATTGCGGTTTTGTGATCTAAATATTTAGTCCGCAGTCACGCTGCACTTGGATGTACTTGTAAAATCACATATATATCATAACCGACCGTTTGTTGAAATAAAACGTCGAATAAAACGTTGGGGAGATGTCTCTTCTTTTTATGCCGTACACATCATCTTGATAAGGCGTTCCAAGACACGTTACGATGTCTGCTATGGAAGGCTCGCTTTGCCGTGCTGTTCGTGCGAAGAAATATGGCCACCTACTTGCTGGTTGTTCCCCGCACCAACTTCCCATCATCCAGCAAAAAGTAACAACCGAACATGTTAGATGATTGTTGAAGTGTCTGAGATCCCCTGGAAGCAAACACAGCTTCACTCACATTCCTCCTTGAAGCTCCCTCTGGATAGAATACGATAACAAATCGGATTACGTTCTTTATGGAGAAGGAGATTTATAAAATTCTTTCTTGTACTTTGCAAACCAAACTGTATCTACATTTGCAAACAATCTAGAAAAATCTGCGGCTCTATACTGCTCTATATCATGTTGTGGGAAACGTCTTATTCTGTATTGATTATGTGGAGTTACCAAATTGTTTCTAGGAAATTTGGTATTAATTGTATGTATTAAAGATTTTGAAAGGAAAGAAGTTAGATTCCTATCAATCTTATGTTTATTGGAACGTGCATCATCTTGATAGTTAAGTAAAGAGAGACCAACTTGATGTCACTTATTTTATTATTTCTTTATTTAATGCTCAACATGTTTCGGATGTTAATACATCCATCCTCAGGAGCTTGCGAATTATTTGTTGAATTATTTCATGGGTTGTATTGATGTGGTTCGATGTGTGTCGGTGTTACGTTGTGGTATGGCTGTGGTGGTGTGGCATCCGAATGCAGGCTGAGGCACTAGTGCTTCAGCCTGCATACGGATACCACACCACTACAGCCAAAACACAACGGTATATATTCGGCAGGCCTCCTCTGGACGAGACGTCGGCCCGTCTCAGACACCTCTACCTGACAACATATAACACTCACACGAGACAAGACATCCATGAACCCGGCGTGAGTCGAACCCGCAATCCCAGTAAGAGAACGGCCATAGATACATGCCTTACACCGCGCGGCCACCCGGATCGACTCATTAACATATAAAACGCTCAATTTAAACTTTAAAATAAAATGATTAACATTTAATAAAAATAAGGGAAATACATTTCTAAACAATGCATTTGTATATATTGCAGTATTGCTGTATGTGATGTCATGCAGAATAGTTTATTCTTATGTCATCGTTTTGGATCAACTTGCAGTGTCCAACAATTTAGTACCTGAACACATTATAATTTCTTCACAGCGTCACACACTAGACAGAACCCTGGAAACTTCAAATGTCACTTGTATTTTTAACTACCAAGACATGAACTTCAGTACCAAAAAAAAAAATCGATATGCAAAATTTAAATACGAAATTTTAGAAAATTTCTCTCTGGCCTTAATAAATAAATGATGAAAAATTGTACATGCTCTACTTTTAAATACGCAGAGTGATTCACATAATGTATCCAATATTCTGAAAGCTCGTATTATGGCTGGATTGACTCAGACGAAGAATACGTACAGTGTTGCCACTTATCTCAGACTAAAGCGCTGAGTTGTCACCATCGCTTCTTCTCTTCAAGAACCTACTCTGTTGAAAGAATGGAAATTGCATCAGTGATACCAAAGTAAACACGAAGTTATTCCCGCTTCATAAGAAATCCGTATAAAATGCATATCCTCTGATATGTTTCCTATCCTTACGCAACACAAAGTAATCCACGTTCTAGCTACACGCTAGCGTGCACTGAAATCCGAGAGCAATCGTCTTTCCACCATTTCAACATGCATCCCAATATGTCTCCAGTTACAGCTTATCATAGGCTTACCTGATACACTGTACAGTACAATGTATCCAAAACTGCCTAAATGAAGTCGTCCTTCCTGAAAAACTGGCAGCAACTCAAACTGTCAAGAAATTCTACGCATTTTATGGCCTCTGAATGTTCATTACCTTTCCGCCACTATCATGGATCACTTCAGAGTTAGAAACGAGAGTGGAAAAATAATATTAAAATATATTTTCAAGGATATATAAGGGTTTAGATTGGATTAATAATCCGGAACAGGATACAGTCCAAAAGCGAGGTTTAATAAATTAGGTAATGAAAATTCACATCTGCAAAACGATGGAATTCCTTTAATAACCGAGATATTATTATCTCTTCCACAAGACGTCTAACTGAACTTCGCCGTTGCTTGCGAAATCGGATTACGAAGTTGGGAGTTATGGGCTCAAACTCGGTCTCAAAACTGGCTATTTTGCATTAGGTTTTTCGTCGTTTTCCCAGTTCTCTTATGGCAAATTTCCGGGATAATATTTCAAATTCGGTCACTAGAACTTCCTTTCACTTTCCTTCCAAACCATTTTGCACTAAATGTCAAGGTTATTAGGTACACGTACGTTCGTAAAATAATTACGAGAATTGTGTACTAGCTACGTCACGCCTGCCGTCTGTTCTTTCACGAAAAACCACTCCGACACTCATCAGACGAATTTTCGTAAAACTTCATATTTTAACCATTTTCATTTTTTCAGCGATACATTGTGATTTTGCTCAAAGTCGGGCAAAAATAACGAGCGCTTGACACGAAGACTCACGCCACTTCATAATGGCTCGCCATGACTGGTCTTCGGAACTGAGACATGTTGCAGTCTTTCGGAGGTAAGGGCTAGGGCCGAAGAATTCGTTTTTTTAATTTAGACAGGCTGTTTTCTGTGAGCCAGCAGCTGAGGCTGAAGAAATTGTTGAGCACCGAGCATCTAGCGTCGAAAATAATCATTCGCAAAGTTCGAATATAGACTTTTACGACATACCCATTCTAATGTTCCTTATTTACGACATCTCTAAAGGTTCTGCTACGATAAGGTAAAGGTAAAGGTAAAGGTAAAGTGCACCCTTGTACAGGCACTGAGGCTCTGTACTGGCCGTAAGGCCCATAGGTAGAGTAGAGGTATAGCTCTACTCTTTCTTGACCACGGCACTAGAAGGGGTGAGGGGTCAGCGTCACGCCCCTGCTACGATAAGGATAGGTCTAAATACCATGACGTCTCTTAAAATATTCAATTTCTTCCCAGATATTATTCAGGAATTTAAGATCCTGGGAACACAAAAGAAGCAGTGCACCAGAAGTGATAGCGTACATTTCATCAAGTTTCTAATGTTTCACCTTGCAAGCAACTGATCGCGAGGTCGACAAACCATAAATAAATAGAATACTGATGCACGGTACGAGCTAGGTGAGACACCAAGTATCACAAAAATAACGCAAGATATTTTCTAGTTCATGCAATGATTTCATTGTTTATAGATTATTCCTGCAATAATAAGTCTTTATTTTATTCCGTTACGTATTTATTCTTTCCGGCCCCTCGCCCCTTTAGGTGCAACGTGTGGTTGCACGGTATTTATTTCTACCAAGAAGAAGATGGTGAGACACACTGTGCATAACAAGTCACATCCTCACAACTATTCAAGGAACATAATTCATAAACGGAGATTTCGAAGCACCGCAGTGTAAAGCAGACATTGTTAGCGTCACGACTAGCGTCGTTATAACGTTTAAGTCTGCGTGGGAAGACGATATGCAAATGAGGCTCTTGTTTGTATGCAGAACTGTGACTTTCTTGAACTAAGTCTAATGGGAGTTGAAACTTAATTCTGGTTTGACTAGGAAAATGTACAGCCAAGAGCGAAGCAAGCACGTAGCTCTATAAAAACCACTGCAACAATACACAACATAAACATCCATGTTCCGCAAAACCAGATACATTATGTTCATTCTACCGAACATATCCTGCAGAGCGAGATTATAACGTATAACAAACAGCAACGCTCATAAGTTTTGGCAGCTCATAGAAGGTATGCTGTACTGTTAAAGTGTCTGTACGTGAACTTGCTATGAACACAGCAGTCCAACACTAGCATGAACACAAAGGAGTAGCGAAGACAACTTTGTACACGACTCTATTAATTGTACAAATCTATGAGTCATAAAGTTCAACAAATGTCATACAACAATCGAAATTTTCGTCATTTGGCTACTTCGCAACGGAATCTTAAACAATGCGTCTATTAATTTCGTCATGTTTTCCTGTCCTCAAGCACCAACTCCAGTCCACATTTCCATTAAATTTGCAAACAATCAAATCTAAAAATCTTATAAAAACAGAGCATACCTTTTATGGAGACAAGCAATGCGCTGCAGCGTTTATCTCAAGGGCAATTCTGTGAACATCTATCGGAGCGAAATTTGTTGTGAGCAGAAGTTATAGACAGATATGAAAGAGTAGACCTACACATTTCCTAAACAAATAGCGATGATTAATAGAAAATACAAAAGCAGTAATGTAGGAAAAGCGCCATAAATATGTGTTATGCTTACGTTGCCTAATATAAAGATTCATGCTTTGCGAAATGTGTCTCCGCGTATTTTGGCATGTAGGTATCAACGTTTTGGATAAAACGTCTGCCTCTACCCTCAGAGTTAAAGAGTGAAGAGTGGTACCTACCATCAAACTACACCTTCTCAGATCCAGGTATGATGTAGCCAAAGTTTTTGGTGATTTCTTAATATCGTTTTCGCGGTCCTGTGAGTGTTGTAGGTTCCTGCCCCTTAGGGATGAAAGGCGGAGAGAAGCGTCCACTTTACGGATCATGTCGTAATTTTACTAATAAGTTACATAACATCTGGCAGCCCAAGACAAAAATAACAACACAAAAACGAGATTAATAAATCGCCACACTTATTACTGTTCAGCACAATACAAGTCTGTTGATCAGCAAACTCAAACCGTACTCTAACAGCGATAACGACACAGAAAATGTGAATCGATATAGAGAAAAGATGCAAATAAATTTATCCAAAACGAACCAAGGAGATGCACAATTTCCTAAATTAATGTTTAATTAATATTAATAGAAGAGTGCGTTGGAGACTCCTATCCACCAGACTGTTCACACCGATGCATGCAAAACACACCAGACTGCATACACAACTGTATCCTTGAGGATGAATCCACGAGGTTAGAAAGAGGTGTGGGACCACAGAAATTAAATATTAATGTTGACAATTGTGCATTTCGTTGGTTCGTGTTGTATAATTATAATCACAGTACACGGTGCAAAAACATAAAATACGCAAATGTATGTAATCAAAGTCTAGAAATTAGCAATACGAGGATAAAAACTAGGGAGGAAAAAAAGAAACAAAGGTACAAATTTATATGTCTTTAAGTTAATGCAACTATTGAGTCCACTATACTGTTAAGGGTTTAATTATGACTATCGTGATATTGAAATGCATCCTTTATTTTTATGGCGCAAGAGCACACGCTGGGCCAAGGCCTCCTCATTTTCGAGGTATCGTGATCATACTCAGACACACCACACTCGGTAGGACTCCTGTGGACGAGTGATCAGCCCGACGCATAGACCTCTACTTGACAGCAAAACACTCACAAGAGTCAGACGCCCTTGCCTTCAGCGGGATTCGAACCCGCAATCCCAGCAAGCCAGCTGGCCTCATACACACATCTAAGACCGCACGGCCACTGGGATCGGCTAATATGATCCTTAAGGAATTATTTCCGTTTATATCTGTACGATTAAATTCCAGCACGTTTTTCAAGGTAAATATTTTCACGATAAATGTTAAGACTAATTTTAATATAATGCTTATAAGGTTCTATATTTTAGTGTAAGTATGAGTGAAAATGTAAATACACTTCACTATTTCCTAAGCCACACACACAAGCAAATATATATATATATATATATATATATCATCATCATTATCATCATGTTCCTGAAGGGTTAGTCGTGTTTCCTGTTCCTTGATCCTCAAGATGAAGTGGTCGCTCCATCTCTTCCTCGGTCGTCCTATGTTCCTTCGTCCTTTTGGTTTATATTGTAGTGTTTGTTTTGGTAGTCTGTTTGTATATATATATATATATCTCCCTGCGAATGGCCGGTAAAGACCGAGATATGTAGGAAAGTTTGGTGTACATAAATGTGCGCCGAATCGGCGCATTAGAGTGTGTGCATCTGATGGTAACTCAATATTTCTAGCTTAATCCTTGTTCAAGGCTAAAAAAAGTTAACGGGACAGAAAACTAATTCTATGACGCAATATCACATCAGTATTTATTAACAATCCGCTCCATCTGGAAACAACCAATCAAATTACTCGTGTCTTCCCTCAAGTCTTCATTAGCCAAACTCGATGAGGAGTGTGATGAGAAAACCAGACTGGTCACTCCGCAGAATCTTGCCACAGGGCAGCTGAGTGTATTACATTGTGATGTCCTATAATCGGCTTTCATTACCACGGTGATGAATTTTCGGATTCCGTAAAAGCGATTCCATTCTCAATTACCTGATTAACTGAGGTCGTGGTGTCAGGTGGTTAGTCGCCAGGTTCTAACCAAAGAGACCCCAGTTCATTCCCAAGTAATTAGAAGTAAAATGTGTGGTAGAAAAGGTGTTACTGAGGTAGGTTTCCCTCCGAGTAAAAGCATTTTGTGTTTTCTCCGCCAACTACCATTTCCACCAGCCTTCATGGAGGCTGCGGTACGTAGACAATGAATCTAGCAGCGCTTCGACTAACAAAAAAGAAGTGAGTGACTGTTACATCCTTAAGGAGAGAGCTGAGCCGTGAAGTTAGCATTATAACTAACGTTCAGAGAGCACACACTTTTTTCATCACCAAATAGCAGCTCAGCAATCTAAGGAATTGATCACCTTTAATGGAACACGAAGATCTATTACTGCATTATAATATACCGTCAATAGACTCAACCCCACACCGGTTGAAGTCAATTCACACCCTTACGTCCTGTTCTTAAAAATCCATTTCAGTATTGCGCTCTCGTTTATGTCTTTGTCTTTCAAGTGGGCTCTTGGCTTAATTTAATGCTCCACAGGAAATATTAAAAACATGAATGGCAATAATACTAAAAGAAATCATAATGAAATGAAATGAAATAATTAACATGTTTTCAACATCACTGAATAACTTATCAATGAGATTTCACTGAAGGTGTCCTTGTTCGAATTAACTGAAAAATCACAGCAATAGGAGCCACAGTAGTACATGTGTTCCGACAGTGCTCCGAATTCGTAACTATCATTAAGAATTATTTTATTTTTCCTCCTCTGTTGCTGTGGCCCAGCCCGGGCCATGGTTCTCCCACTCATAATGTTTCTAACTCACAAACAACGACACACCACGCTCGGTAGGACTCCTCTTGATGAGCTATCAGCTCGACACGGATCTCTATCTGCGAGCACACAGCACTCACAACAGACAAACATCCAAGCAGCCGGCGGGATTCGAACTCACAATATCAGCCAGCGATCGCCGGCAAACCTATACCTTAGACCGCGCGGCTACTATGAGTGACCAATAATAGTTACGTGACCGTGATCACAATGAGGGAAATATTTTACGAAATTCTGCGCAAAATTTCATATACCTGCTGTTAGGACATACAAATGTAGCCTCCTTACTTGTAGAAAAGAAAGACGTCTGTAAGCAATAAAATCAAGCAACAGCACATAAAATGAGATTTGTCTCAAAAAGGATAAGATAATGTAAAAGAGTCTCTCAGAAACTATCTGGATTTTTGTTATTCTCATCGTATTTTCGAAGAAAGAATATATCCCGTCAGTCACCGGCACAATATTTCCTGATCTATTTCTTCTGAAACCTGAACAATGCCAAATATCCGCACTTTAGTCTCCTTCTTTGTAACACCATGTCAGCTTGTAGGTGGGGTATCATCATATCAGAGGATCATATCGGCTCCAACTTCAGGGTGTAAGACGAACAGACCTACGTTACCGTAGACCAAGAGACGAGAATTATCGCGATTGACTTCGTAGATTGAACACTGGCAGAAGTCTTTCATAAAAATGCAGCATCCAGCTAGCCCCACCTTCAAAGAAAGCGTTTGTTTACACTTGTAAACAAGGTATTTGTTAACGTTTAAAACGTTCTATACAGTAACTGTTACGTAGAAGATAGTTTCCAGTCATCTTTTTAGACTGACAAGTGATTAAAGACTTCTCTCCACACCAAATATCACATCGTGCATTACCATCGACATAAGGATTCAGAACAGTTTCGTCATCAGCTTGTGGTGTAGGCAAGACAATGAGAGAGTAAGTTAGAAATGTAGCCGACGGTTAAGATGGCGTGATACGGATAGAAAGCAAATCAAAGAGAAGAATACTCACTTCAGTAGAAATGTCGAAATAAATGGAGTGTAAAGCGGCAAGAATTAAGAACGAGTGTTGCCATATACACATCCATCATCGTGCTTCCGAATTTCACAGAGAACTTTTGCACTTTAAAGTAGAAAACGTAAAAGAAACAAGCGCAGAATATTGAAGAATTGTGTCCATAAAAGCCATTACTACCGAATGTTGCATCTTGAATGTCCTTTCATGCACAGCAACGTCTGCTCCTTACAAGCAGTAAGGAAACATTCAGAGAATTTTATTTCAGTGGGTAATCGATACTAATATGACAATTAAATTACTCAAGTTGCGAAACAATAACACCTAGCAATGCCTTTACTTTTGGGTACTACAATGTCTATCACTTAACAAGATATTTATTTTTTTTTTTTGTAATTCAAGTACCGTAAATGATGTTAGTAGGAATTGTGCATATTAAATAAAATTGAATTATATAGAATTAGGCAACATTTACAAGAAGTCCGAGAAGTAAATTACCACACCTATTTTTTATGTTTTGCTGACCGTGTATCTCAGTATAATCTTAGTATCTGACCAACTTCATGCACAAATTCTTGTTTTATAATAAGTTTATTATATTCCTCTACATGTTTCCAGCACTATTGTGCTCGTCATCAGGAGGTCAAAATTGTATTATACAGCATCTGGTATCGTCACATCTGTAGGTGGCCGTCCGGTGCACCTGACGGCCAGGTGTGACGATACCAGATGCTGTATAATACAATTTTGACCTCCTGACGACGAGCACAATAGTGCTGGAAACATGTAGAGCAATATAATAAACTTATTATAAAACAAGAATTCGTGCATTAAGTTGGTCAATTACTAAGATTACCACACCTAATTTCTTTATAGTACTTCAACCTACCATTCGTGGCCAGAAAATGTAACTATGAGTACACCATATATATACATATACTGCACGTATGGACGCGGTTATTTATATACTGAAGTCAGTGATTTTGGTTCTAATACAGAACACTGCCAAAGGTCGTCCACAAATATGCGATACACATCTAACCCCAACATTGACCTTTTCAGGAAGTGAAAAATCAGAGCTGCCCTCGAACTTTTCGCTGACGTAATATGATGCAGTTGTGAAACCTTCAGTTTATTTCCACAAACTGTACACAGCGATACAAATGTTTCAATGTAAACAAAATCACTTATGATTTCAGATCATAAACGTTAATCTCAGTACAATACAACAATAATAGTAGCCATTGAAAGGGATATTCAAAATTACAGTAATTGTTTTAGGGTTCAGAGTTTTCTGAAATTGGTAAGCCCTATGTATGGTCTCCAACACGCCACTGCTCGTTAAGCATTCCAAAAAAATCTTTCCGTAGAAACGTGTCTATTGCCGCATAATTTTCACACGGCCAAAGCGACTGAAATTGAAAGCGGTGCAGCAAATCGGGTTTGCGTTTCACACAGCTGCACTGTTGCAAAAAACTTTGCGATTATTCATCAAGGAATATCCAAATGGATTGCGTCGACCTGAATTTCTGGATATCCTGTATATATCCGATTTTGAGTGAAGAATTATGACAACAATTATAAATCAAAGGTATCGTTTTGACTCTGAATTCAACACTCGAAATTAATACGACTCACAGAATTCGATAATGCAGCTACATCAAAGGGAAATGAATCCGTATAAACCTAACTGAAACGAGACAACAATATAATCGTTACGTCGAGCTGTATCCAGCTTATATGTATATGTATGTATATATATATATATATATAGAACACGGCGGTTCAGGCTTTCTCTTCCCGGTTCTGTTGATTATATACGTGTATACGCCCCACATACCACAATTTAAAACTAACCAAATTCCAGCCAACTAATAAGTAAATAGATTAAACAATTGATAGACATCTATTTGAATATTCTTCAGTGCACCAGAAGAGAATATACACTGAACTGGTTCTCATAACGTAACTTGAAGTAATTACTATTAACCGTCCATATTTTTCATACTCTCTTTACAGTTCCCTGGTGTTTTGACCCCATGAAAGTTCGTTGAACCAACACTTTTTTTGCGTTAATTAAATAAATTTGCTTCTTGCAGAAATCCAACTTCAACGCTTAGGGTTTTCATTCAAGCAACTCATTTAAAGCCTTCCTTTGTGACGCGCCGGCTTACACCCTGCTACCAGCAATTTCAGGACGTCAGTCAACGCGACGGGGTGATTTCTGCGATGCTTGCTTTCACGCGAACCTCCATTATAGGTGTTAGACGAATTCAAAGCTAATCCTGGACAAACATTTCATATTTCTCAAAATTCAAACCTCCACAGTGGGACATTTATCCCATTCTCCCTCCTGATCGCTTTATACAGAAACCTGCAGCTCAAGACATCTCTGAACTTAAGTTCCATGACACGAAACTGTCTGCGGAACTGTAAGATTGCTTTCTTCGTTCAAAATTTCGGCAGAAGACGCACTTGACATCCGGAAAATAAACCCGCATACACATTTAATAAGAGTTTTGTTTGATGGGTCCCAGAGGAGGACTTGACACTATGGAGAAGAGAAAGCTTACACTCCAAATAGGAATCGAACTCCTCTCCCTCTGTTTTTCAAGCCGTACTCTAATAACAACATTGAACTATCCTGTTTCAGGGCTCTAGAAACTACACCGCAATTGGAACTGAAGTTCCATTTAAACCTCATACAACCATATTTCTCAGGTACTGATGTACTCATCCGGTACAGATAGTGTCACTAGGCTATTACACGTTTTACGGTGTAACATGATGGTCTAACGATACTGCCAGTACAGAAGGTTTACTGCCTATCTAACTTATATTGAGACACGCTAGACAGATCGAATAGAATCGGAGTAGGCCTTAAAAGGGTTAATGACGGCTTCACTATCTCAGGTCATACAATATCTGTTTATGGAATGATTAGCCACTAACGAACTGAGAAGTAAGGGCAAAACAAATGAATGTAGTCCAACTGAAAGTATGATCCCGGCATGTGTCTGGAGTAAACGTTAAAGTCTTCTTGTGCTTAACTAAGAATCATTCCATAAAGACGTATGGATAATTGAGGTAAAATCACCATGAATTATTTACCTAGGTATTAGATGGAGGTTTTTGAACTCCTTCGCACTCCGGCAGCTTTAATCCCAGGCAAAGAGTCGCAATATCCACTGACAAAGAGTCTGGGTGGGTCCGTAAGCCACTCTAAACGCTACTGTCGAGAGGTAAATTCCGCTATTACCACAACATCAGTTACTTTGAGGAAAATTAAGGAGCATCTGTAAGGATAACCTTTCCTCGGGAAGGTGGTCAGATTGTATTTGGAATGTTAGCGTAAGCTGTAGTTCGTTTCCAACAACCAATCCACGCTTACTCAATAAAATCCACATTAACGAGCAAAAATTAACAACAGCTGCAGACATTTCACCCGACACATAAGCGGTATCACATTTCTACAGACTTCGAGATTTACAAACTAATTCAGCCCAAACGGTAACATTACTGAATTACATTTCAGAGGTGTCATTTCAATACTCGGCCAGACCACTAATTATTCTGAGAAATTTCTTTGATCTTTGTCATTCCATACGGGCAAATGCCAGAACAGCGTTTTAATTTAGGGAAGGACAGACTCCTACACATCCCAGATTTATTAGGCCATTCGCTATCATCCAATCGTTTGACGTCACAGAACGTGGGTTATTGAAGTCACTGCAAACAACTAAAAACAGAAATACGTAACATTGACAATGGCTTAACTTATTATATGCCGTGAGTGTCAAGATATGTGTAGTCAACCTTACAGCGAGAACAAAATCTCACGGAACACCCAATTGCATGCGCACACCAGTGAATAGTAATAAATTAAATAGGGAATAAATAAGATTTTAAAATATGTAAGTTTTGTGTATTAAAAATTAAAATAATACCATAGACATAAAAAATTATCTTGAAATCCACCGGTGACATAAACCTGAGTAGAAATATTCTGCAGGAATAAAGGACATGACTCACCCCACACTTTCCTGCAATCAAGTATGACTAAAATAAAAATCCAAATGTTCTCTTGGTTGGGTGATGTAAATTAGTAACACAAGCAACAATATACATAACATGGCACTAATTTTTTTTCAGCAATGCGAATAAGAAGCAAAGTTACATAAACCGACGTTTATACACAGAATAGAGTTATTCTGTGAAACTCACAGTCGCAGAGTTGCTCCAGTTTTCTCAGCCGAGTTTCCTTAGCGTTGTCAAAAAAAAAGACTCCACTTGGCCCTACCCTGAGTAGCTAATTCTAGTCCACATCCGCATAATTATACCTTTAGGACGAAATATAACCTTGCCGAACCAAAAACACTCTTTCCCCCAAATGGTACTGTCATTCATAATTTTACAAATTTAACGTTCGTGTTTCCTTGCATCGTTAGTGTAATTACAATTGATAACCAACAAGATGCAACAATTTTATTTATTTACTTCTAATCAGCTCTACATATTTCGGGCGATGTTTTCGCTCATCATCAGGAGCATATAACTGTAAGTACAGCTTCTGGTATTGTCCACCGATATTGCTGCTGGCTGGCATTGCCTATTGGGTGGAACTGACTTAAGTCAGCAGCAACATCGGTGGACAATACCAGAAGCTGTAATTACAGTAATATGCTCCTGATGATGGGCGAAAACATCGACCGAAATATATAGAGCTAATTAGAAGTAAATAAATAAATAAAATAATTACATCTTGCTGGTTATCAATTGTAATTATAATTTTACAATTTTTTTATTATTCAGTTACCTGACGTACAGTACCAACAGCGCCACACAAGCCGCAAATCGACGGTATTTATGTACAGCACAAAGGAACGAAACAAAGAATAAATATTTAACCAAACACAAACAGTAAAGCCTAACAAACCCACTTCGTCAGACGCAAAACTGTATTTGAGAAGAAGTATGTCTTATGGAATTACGTTCACAAAATACGAGCAGCAGCTGAAAAACCATACACAAAAAAAGACAGATCACAGAGTACTGATTTTATTTGAGTCAGCACATTCATATGGATCGAAATACAAACACGAAGAGATTTAAACGCAACAGAAACTGGATTTGATATTAGGCTGCACACATGACATATATTTATTATTTTAATAAATAATAATAAATTCGTGAGATCTCACTAACGGAAATATTGCATGTTACAAATGTACTTATGTTTATAAATTTCTGTAATAAAGGTGACCAATGATGGTTCTGAAAAGCCGAAACATGTAGAACAATTTATCTCCATAATTAAACAACTTGATGCACAAAATTTTTGTTTTACAATAAGTTTATTTCGTGCCTCTACATGTTTCGAGCACACCTATAAGTGTGATGATACCAGAGGCTGTGTAATGCAATTTTGACCTCCTGATGATGAGCACATGTGCTCGAAACATGTAGAGGCATGAAATAAACTTACTGCAAAACAAAACTTTTGTGCATCAAGTTGGTTAATTACTGAGATAAACATACTGAGATGCACGGTCAGCAAAACGTCAAAAAATGTAGAACAATATTGTATGACATTATAGAGTTCTGTTTGACGGTATTTCTCTTTGTATTTCAATAATTTACAACAGAACGGTTGCATCAAAATAAAATTTTTAAATGCAGTTAATCTGCTACGCAGTGTTCATATCAGTATGAAAAATGTGAACGAAATTTTTGGCTGTTAAATGTCAGATAAGGGATCGCAGACGTAGAGGTTATCGAATAATATTAAAAGGAATAATACAGAATTGGGACATAAAGGCGTGGGAATTGGTTCTAATTGTTCTAGTCATGATCGAAGCAAATACATTATGGCACGGTAAAGAAGTTCGTCACTAGCTGAATAATTATCAGTTTTCAAATTTAGGCGCAGCCACGTGACGTATGTCACGAAACTATCCCGATATGTGAGTAAAGATCAATGTAAACTTTCCAAAGGCAGTGTGTGTACAATATGCACGGCACCTGCCTTAACATTAAATAATTCTGCGTTTTACCATCGAGTGTACTAGGTTGCCTGTTTCGTAGGATTCTCAGAGAAACCAAGAACTGTTTCCTGAACAGCGCTAACATACTGTTCTCTTGATTAAGCTGAGGAAAATTTTGTGCGATTTATGAACTAAATTTTCGAAACTTACTTCACTTAATTTTGATGTATGGTTGACCGTGCATCGTAGTTCAATGTGGATAAAGAGACCAACTAGATGTCACTTTTAGTATTATGTTTATTTCTCCTTTATAGGTTGCTCAACATGTTTCGGGCCA
>Ga0123355_10009410_pt1 | contig 14850 bp, 9 predicted proteins | sample TergutEmb28metaG_3_FD_89872 | JGI IMG/M metagenome (GOLD analysis project Ga0123355, IMG submission 89872) | Embiratermes neotenicus P1 segment gut microbial communities from Petit-Saut dam, French Guiana - Emb289 P1 | ecosystem: Host-associated > Arthropoda: Insects > Digestive system > Gut ...
AACTGGTACAGGCACTGCTTATTGAACATGGAAGTGAAAGTGTCAGGAAATTTCAAGGCCATCATTCCACAGACAAAAATGTGCCGCGACTTCTTGAAAGGCATTTTCCAGAAAGAATACCACTGGCAGAAAAAAAGGCCAGGCCAACAAAGAGGTATGTAGTGTGTTACAAAAACAATAGAAGGAAGGAGACAGTGTTTTGGTGCCCTGAATGTGAAGCAGCCCTATGTGTTGAAGAATGTTTCAAGGCATTTCACACCAAGTTAATTTTTAAGGTAAGATTTGATTGGATATTTGAAAAGCTTAGACATTCCTAAATATTTTGTTTCAAGTTTCATCGAAATCCAACCACTATTAACAAAACTACATTATTTTGAATAGAGTCCTGCACAATTTAGCTCAAAATTTAAATACCCCCATAGAAAAACCTTCCCACATCACAGTATTGACTGGGTTTTAAATACCCCCATGCTGAAGGGTTAAGAAACATGTTGCTTTCATCTTCAAGGGATAAGTATTTTGGACTGTTTGACCTTGAACATGAAGGCCCTATATTCCATGGAAACGTCAGGAACCACTCACCGAACAACACAGCATCACATCCCAAAAGACTCAGTTTTTTCTATCCTTGAGGTGGGGTACTTGTGGACTAGATGGGTGACTGTTAGCTTCTCAGGAAGATTTACTATTAGCAACAACAGGCATAGTGTAACACCTTTATAATACAGTGATTCATAATTGTTTGTTCGTAGGTCATTAATGGATGAACTGTTGGGATTCCCAGAGGATCTAGTTGCCATGCAACTAGGAGCACTTCTTCTGTCGAGGATGGTCTTGCTCGATTCCACTGCCCAAGAGATCCTGTTGCATCATGTGCTTAGTCCCAAGCAGGGTATGTTTGTGTAAGACCATATTGTCATTTCTATGGCCATACTTGACAGACAAGGAATAAGGATGGTAGTGTATACCCCCCGTGTTGTTATTTTCCAAATGCAGCCATATCCCCTATTGATCCTGAATGTTCACATATTGTGTGTACAACTTAAACACTGACCATCGAAGTAATGAATGTTGCATAGAAGTATAAATATTTTTTTTTTTTCCCCACCCCCCAGTAAGTGTAATATGTCAGAAGTCCAGAGTGTTCTGGATCTGATTACTTGTCTTCTGGCATGTGACATTGTCACTGGCTGATTTATTGGTTTTCTGCTATTGTGAAGGATCATTGTGTCTTCATGTGCAAGGGCCAGGCAGTCCAAGAAAAATTTGGATTGCTTGTCACTTAAAGATTAAATCATCACAATCACTTGAGACAATGCATTCCACTCACTCGGTGTCATGTACCAGCTTGCATTGCTCTGGATTACCTGTAAAGTTTCACTGCAACATCTCAGTACTCTCTGCAGAGTACTTTGGCCTGATAGTGATCTTCATTGACAACCAGCTGCATTATATATTTTCACATTTTGATGTTGAGGTTATTTTGTGTCTTAATATTATCCAAAGTTTAAACAAATTCTCAGGTTTGTTCTCAAATTAGCATTTGTAGTAGCCCATTGACAGTATATACAGGGTCCATGTTGAATTTGGCAATTATTGTTTATCACTTACTGTGTGCATGTGGACTACATTAAAACAATAAATGACCTGACTGAAATGACAAGTAGTTGTTATATAAAGTTTATGATCCTATACTTGTGCCAAATGGAGAGAAAAGGGACTGAGGAACTTAGCAAATTATGTTATGAAGAACTTGCTGATTCACATTTTGCACCTGGTGTATGGAGATTCTGAAAAGGAAGGAGTTGAGTATAGGCAGGATATCTGTGAAATGATAATACAAAGTAAAGATCCAGTCTTGAACTGAAGTGCAGTATTAAAATGAGTCTGAGAAACTGACTGTGGACAGCATGTTTGATTCAGCTGATTCTTGAAAGAATATAGTGACGTACCGGATTACCAGATTTTAACCTTTCAGTGTTGCCCCTGTTGCCTGGTACAGACCTTTAATGTTTGATATTCTGCCAGACTCAGTGCACTGTACAGCAGTGTTTCAATTTAAGGGTTTTAGAAACTTATAACCTCTCCATCCTGGATAGTAGTTGGAACTTAAAACCCCAGTATCACTGAAGGGTTAACATTAGACGCACAACCAATTAGTGTAATTTTGGCACAAAGATATCACATTATACTGTAACAGATAGGCCCTGGGTCTAACAAATAACAGTGTTTATTGACACTACACATACAGTATTTAAAGCAGTAATGAATACAGAACACTGCAGCAGAATCTTAAGGATCACTTTCAACAGATAATTCTGTACTCCTACATCCAGTTCTTCAGGCTCCTGGCCCTGATGCTGGTCTCGAACACCATACTTCACTCACTTGGCACTATGCAGTTCCAATGAACACTTGCGATCCACCTTCACTCTGACATGATCACTCACGCACCGCTACGTCACATGCTGTCTCACTTGTGAGCAGTAGGATCCCTCACTATCCATTGCTTCCTCGCCATGAGGAGACTCCCTTACTATCTGCTGGACGCTCGCTGTCGGGCCATGAGGAGACTCCCTTGCTATCCACTAGATGCTCACTGTCTCACTGAGAAGACACCCTCATCTGCTGGATGCTCACTGTCTCGCTGTGAGAAGACTCCCTCACCATCCACTGGACACTTGCCGTGAGAAGACTTCATCGCTATACACTGTACTATCACTCTGTCTCTGTAAGGAGACTGCTGGTCCTTCTCTGAACGCTGGTCTTATGTAGCACTGTCTCGTTTCTCAAGACCTCCACACTCTTCCAGACGATGCTATGTGTCTCTTTCTGTCGAAGGCAGGAGAAGGTTCTGGTGGTCTGTCCCTTTAACTCGAAGGCACTAGCATAGCAGAAGCTGTGACGTCAGTGGCTTCACAGGTTGTCTTCCTGTTAGGCGATTCTGCTCCCCGTGACACTGCTTCCTCCTCCAGGCTACTTGTCCCAAGTAGCCCCCAGGTATTGCATCAGTCTATCCAGATGGGCGACCATCATCTTTGCCTTGGGATGCTGCTGAATCCAGTATATGATGTCATTTATCTGGGTGGTGGTGATGATGATGATGTACTTCTCCCCTGGTCGTGGGTAGCGCGGGACAGGCGCAGTATACAATGCGCCTTTCATTGATTAGAAAGTTGTCTCTTTCCGGTACTAATGTCACGCTTTCAGTTCTTTTCCACAATTGCTGCAGTGATGCCTCCATATTTCTCTATCCCATATCTGAGACCAAATGTAACAGATAAGCCTTGTGTCTAACAAATAACAATGTTTATTGACACTACAGATATAATAATTAAAGCAGTAATGAATACAGAACACTGCAGCAAAATCTCAAGAATCACTCTCAACAGGTAATTCTTTACTCCTGCATCCAGTTCTCCGAGCTCCTGGCCCTGACACTGGACTCAAACACTGTACTTCACTCACATGGCACTGTGCAGTCCCGATGCACACACGCGATCCACCTTCACTCTGACATGATCACTCGCATACTGGTATGTCACATGCTGTCTCACTTGTGAGCAGCAGAATCCCTTGCTATACGCTTGCTGTCTCGCTGTGAGAAGACACCCTTGCTATCTGCTGGACGTTCGCTATCTCGCTGTCAGAAGACTCCCTTGCTATCAACTGAATGTTCGCTGTCTCGCCATGAGGAGACTCCCTCACTATCCACTGGACGCTCGCTGTGAGAAGACACCCTTGCTATCCGCTGGACGTTCGCTGTCTCGCTGTCAGAAGACTCCCTTGCTATCCACTGGACACTCGCTGTCTAGCCATGAGAAGACTCCCTCACTATAAGCTGTACTATCACTCTGTCTGCATAAGGAGACTCCCCATGAGGAGACTGCTGGTCCTCCTTTGAACGCTGGTCTTATATAGCACTGTCTCATTTCTCAAGACTTCCACACTTCCAGATAACGCTATGTGTCTCTTTCTCTCAAAGGCACGAGAAGGTTCTGGTGGTCTCAAAGGCACTGGCATAGCTGGTCTCAAAGGCACTGGCATAGCGGAAGCTGTGACATCAGGCTTTGCAGGTTGTCTTATTGCTAGGTGCTGCTGCTCCCCATTACAATACAATAAATTTTGCCATATATTTAGTTTAAAAAATGAAAACAACTTAAAGAAAATGTGAGCTGTTTCATGTCACATGTATTGATGTATGGTATAATATATTTTTGTAAAGATTTCACTCTTAATAATATATTGACCATTTGACCATAACAAGTCCAAAGGTAACAACGCTGACAGTATTTAAATCTGCAAGACAAGGACAGATAGATGCAAAGGACATTTGTGCTAAAAGGAAGTGTGTGAGTGTGTGTGTGTATGTGTCAACACTATACATTATGTGATATTTATATGCATATGTATTGTATCTTGTTATTATTTATTATCTTTACTGTACAGATATGTAGCCTTGGCAGTGCCACTTGTTGGCCCATACATGTTTCTCTGATGATGATCTGTATTTATCAAAACACGTAGGAAAATTTTAAAATGATATCTAAAACCAGTATTTGTACAGTGATGGTGTTTATTTGTATCTCATTATTTCATTACAGTTTGCCAAGCTACCATGATGAGCATACATTAGAGTGTGACATCACATCCACGTCTTTTCATTCTGAACTTACATTTTAATCACAAGCACACTTCATGCACCTCCACAAAGATCCACAGTCAAGGAGTGTATAATTAATATATATGCCCTACAAACTGTGTCAGTTACAGTTACAGAGACACAGTCTGCACATGCAAGATTTATATGATGAACTTGCTTTTCTGTATATGGTGTTGCAGAAAATGGAGGAAATATGGGTCTGTTCTCATTGCGCACCTATAGAGTGTATGTAGTACCACGTTTACTACAGATGTTTTGTGTACGTGATGCACAGGTCCGTCTCTTGCTGCTCGCACATTTTTCATCATATTGCTGCTCGTTCACAGAGGATCAGTTACGTACACTAGTGTTGCCTGAGGCAAGTTTCACTGTGTTGGAATTCTGTTGTTATTCCTGTATCTCTATATTAATAAGTAATTCTGGGATCAACGTATATTTAAATGCTTCACCATATATTGTGAGGCTTACAGGAAATGTATTTGATGTTCTTCCCATTAAGTATTAGGCCAGGGTGGCTCACTCATTATAATGACCAGGCTACAGACTGGATGATACACGTTTCAATCCCTGGCAGATGCAAGAGATTTTTCTGTTCTTCAGAATGTCCATAACAACCCTGGGGCTTACCCAGCCTCCTACTTAATGGTTATTAAGGGGTAAAGTGACTGGGGTATGAAGTTGAACACCGACCTCCGTCCATCTAGTGCCATGGTTAAAACTGAGTGCAACTATAAATCTATTCTCCACCATATGCCTTCATGGCATAGACAGGGACAACTTTACTTTCTGTTGCAATTGTGAGGTAATCTGTCTGCACAATTTTTGTTGGTCCATTCTCATTTCAACCTTCCTAATGCCTGCATATATGAGTGGGTGACGCTGAAAATTCTGTATGGTTTGTGCTGAAATTGCAAGCCTGGAAGAACAAATCCAATCCCATATTTGAGTACAGATGCCTGAAGGAAGTCCTTGCACAGTGGTAGACATTGTAGTTTTTATGTACCCATGTAAAGTTGTATTTTAAATGTATTTTCAAGCAAATATGTTCTTTCTGAAATGTGTAAGTTCAGAAATATAAGTTTCATATTTGAGTCAAATGTACTAAGTTTTCTTTAACAAAGATTTGAAATATCACTGGTTATACTTCACACACTTCTGAACAAGTTTACAGTTTGGTTTACTATTTGTTTTTATTAAATGGTTTCCACAAATGGCACATTTTTTAAATCATCACACTACGCTGTAAACATTTTACATAGCACACTTATGCTTCACATTGTGAAGGAGCAACAGACTGTTATGTGTATATAGTAAAGGAGATGTAAACACTCTCGTAGCATGAAGGAGTGATGGGCTGTTATGTGTGCATAGTAAAGGATATGGAAAAACTCACATAGTGTGAAGGAGTGATGGACTCTTACACATGTCACTGAAATAAAACAAGAGTAGCAGTAACAAGTACTCTGCTATTAATAGCCAAGCGTGTATTTTGATGATTCCTTGTTGATGCTGTTGTAGTGTTTGTAGTGATATTTGGCATACTGTAGAATACTGTATTCAGAGAATTGCTTTTTACTGATAACATCTCTCCATTTTTAGATGGTCATTGAAATTATAATTGACACTATTCACTGCTGGTTTCAGGCAAGTGAAATTTCCTGTGATACTAATGAATAAAATTTTATGGTGTGGCATCACTGTCATGCTGGTAGAATACATAGTGCAAGATGTTCAACCCATCAGTGAACAACTTTACTGTAGTTACAATAAAGATGTGCACTGATGGGTTATGTGTCTGTCATTATGATGCATAGAAGTTGCAGCAGTTTGTTTTTAATTTTGATATCACAGTAGTAGAGTTGGACTGCCCTCATTCCATAACCAGCTAAGCTCCACCACAGCCATATGCTAACAGAAATGCTGACCCTTCAGCCCTACTTCATATAGGGTAATTACAATTAAACTTGTTTTGTTTTTAGCTGTAATTTAGTGCAATAAATATATCTTTATGAAACACCACCCACGTTTATAAAGTAAATTATTGTGTTTATAAAAATGTAATTCATCCCTTGTTGTGGTGAATGTTAAGTTATTCCTATGACAAAGTACCCACAGTGTTTGAAACAGCTTCACAGTTCTGTTTCTTTTGCCTCTAGAGGAACACTGTTATGTATTTGGACAGAGACTGTCAGCCACAGAACCACATTGATTGTTCAGCACAAGAAAGGACATGGTCTTGTTGACAGTTGTATTGTGACTGTCGAATCTGTAACAAGTCATTCTACTGAGTGGTCATATTGTAACAGAATGGGCTGCTTGAAGCAGAGCCCACTCATAGTTTTATAGACAGGGTATATTTCACCACGAGACTGTTCACTATAGAGCAGACGATATCTTTACTGCATAGTGACCAATGATGCTGCCTATTCTGTGGTGCTCAGTCCCATGTTAAAGAACACCGTGTCATAGTTTTGAACTGATTTACCTGCCTTATATTCGGATTAAATATTGCAAATGTATACAGTACAGTGTGTTTCAGATGTTCACAAAGGGTATTACTGGGATCAGTTCTGAAACTTTGCATATATTGCCTTGATTCCTTGTTTACTTTTTGTCATGATCATAGTAATAACTTCTATTAATACACACCATTTTAAGTCACTAAAATACAAGAAAGGCATATACATCATTGTGCTGAATGTGTTTTGATTTTCTTTTATTTACAGCTTTTGGTAGGGATTAAAGATACAAATGAACAGTTGGTAAGTGCAACTCTTCGTGCCCTGTCTGACCTGATTCCTGTGCTTGGTGCTGCTGCTGTAATTGGTGGCAAACGTGCAAAGCTGTTCACTGATGGACGTCCCAAGGTTAGCATACTGATTGTCACAACCCTTATCTTGTTATTCCATCTTACTAGAAGCGCTCATCAGTTTCATCAGAATCTGTTGCTCTTTTAATACCTGCTAAATGAATTAACATACCTTGCATATGCACTTATTAAGGTGATGTGCTGTATTTCCCCACCTGCTGTATTTGTCATTCTCATTCTTCCACAGTAAGCCAAATTAGGTCCATAATTCCTGATGTAATAATGCCAGTTCTGTTAGGCCTGCACTGATCTTGTAGAGCTGACACTTTAGGGCTTGTTGTCTGTTACATTCATTTCTTCCATTTGGTAAGAGCTGCCAGGGCTGTGCCACACATGGATGCTTTGACATTGCTTGTGCTTGGCACAGAGATCAGTTTTTATGAAACTGCTTGGTCATTCTTGGAGAGCATTTAGTGATAGGGAAATGAAATCACTGTATTTATGAGGTGTATGAATTATGTGCTTTTGACTTCATAACATTAATCAATGTACATCAACCATTAATAAAATACAATTTATAACAAGTATTAATCTCCTACATATTTTGGCACCAGAGTGCCATTCTCAGGGAGTTTTTCAGATCAAAGGAATACAAGTCCAACACGCTAAACTAGGTACTGCATCGCATGCAGTACCTAGTGTAGTGTGTTGGGCTTGTATTCCTTTGATCTGAAAGACCCCCTAAGAATGGCTCCCTGGTGCTGAAACATGTGGGATTTTGATACTCATAATGAACTGTATTTTATTAAGTGCATTTGTTGTTTGATGTATATTGATTATTCATGTGCCTTTGACATTTGAACCCATGTATACAAGATATTTTGCTCCCAGCAGGCCCGTCGTCATGTGTCCAATAACTTCAAGTTACCTAACCAAAAGCCACCATCTGCAGCACCAGCCCCAGTTGCTGCCAATGACAGTAACTCATTTACTGTTGATCTGCCTGAACGACCTTCTCCTGATGGTGGAGAGGATCACATTCCAACCTCAGATGATGAAACAGAAACCTGGTCTGATTGGGATGTGACTGACAATGCTGTGAGTTATCCACTTTGTAAGCATGATCACAAAGTGTTAGCAAGTGACTTAGCTTTGTCTTGTCTGTCCACATGGAAAAACTCAGCTCCCTCTAAGCACATTTGCAGGAGATTTTGTGTTGGGTGTTTTTGCTAATACTTCTTAATAAATTCATGTTTACTTAAAGTCAGGCAAAAATAACAGACACTTTACATGAAGATCTACAAATATTTATGACTCCTTTGGTTACTAATGTTGCCATGGTTGCCTTTGTTACCAGTGTTACAAACATTACTACTGATATTCTAGTTACCATGCTTATGGATCTTCCTGTGATTATCTTTGCTACCATGGTTCCCAAGATTACCAAAGTTTGTTTGTTGCTATGTTTGTGCAAACACGCTGGACATTTCCTATCATGTTTTTCAAGTCAGAGACTCTCAGTTTTTATGCATTCTGTAACTAAAGCAAAAGAACTGGAGTCACATCTGTGCTAGTGCACAGTATCGTATGTACACTCTCCATTTATTTGGGTGGTTTACTCTTCCAGATGGCTAGCTTAGTTGACAGCAATCTCCCTGAGCCTTCCACTCCCCAGGATCAGGTCAGGGTTGGTGCAGGACTTGCAGTACAAGAGCTGCCTGATATCTCCCAGCTGGATATAAAGAAGTCTGTCAGCAGCGTGAAGAGCCATGAGGAGTTTGATTTCTTTCAGGACATGGAGCCAGTGATTTCAAAAACCCATATCTTCCAAATTGATCAACCAGGCAGTGGGACTACTGAAATATCAAGTAAACATAGTTTTGATGTGAACTATACTGCAGGTGAAAGTGAAGGAGAAGTATGGGGAGATGATCTTGAAGACTGGGGAGATGTGAATGGAAGTACATAATGACTTGATCAGCATTATGCTGCTTCATCACCAGTTTGGTTGAAAGTAAGATAAGTAAAACAAACTAAGAATGCCATGCCTAAGTGCAGCCTTTTGTAATGCAATACTGATATTTCTGTTGACTGCACCATTATGCACAGTTACATATAGGGTATGTTATAGTAATGTGAAAATTGTGTTTCAGTTCCTGTGATTGCCCTGGACATTAAAGCGTGAAAATTGCAGTTTTTGCTTGCTTACTATCAGGTTCCAGTCCTCTCTGCTTAGGGATTTTATGCATGTTTTTAACTGTCTTCTGTACCCTTCTTTCATTCTGTCTTTTGTTTCTTGCTTTCCTTATGTTATTTTGAACCTAGCACTATGTTCATTGTGTCACATCCCATCTGTGACATCATGGAACAATGTTGTAATAAACTACCTTAAAAAAACAATTTCAGGTTCTAACATCTCATTTGCTTCTGGGATGTGCTGTGTTGATTAGAGAATTCACCAACTGACAGTACACATTATCCCCTACTTGACTGTCCACTAATGGAGCTTGTCCAAAGCTGTTAACATGGAACTGTAAAGGACCAAAAAACAATAATCTAGTGGCAGAGCTTCTTCACATGGAGACTGTAAATATGTGCAATTGTTTGTATAAGAGGCAGTCAAAAAAGAAAGGCTTCCTGCTGTTTATCTCCTTACTTTCGTTTGTATGGGACTAACCACTAGATCAGTGAAGTCCTTGAACATTCTCAATCATATTCTATTAGTTGCAACAGTTTTACTAGACAGTTGGCAGTACCAGAATTGATTCTAAAATGGCAGATTTTGACAAACTTGTTGGTACCCTCTTTTCAACAAAAATCAAGCGGCCTGAAATTTTCTAAGTCCCGAGCTGGAAGTCACATGACGTATAGTTACCATCATAATTTGAGTTGTTTTACTTTCCCCATATTTGTGTATTCATGGCATCTCCCTGTCTTCCATTCATTACAATCAATCATGCCACGTATATATTAACCAAAGACACCAACACATTCGATTAATTTGAAGATAAAACTTGAATTAAATGTCATTAATTTTCTGAGGCATGTGCAGAATTTGAGTGTTTGTGAGTATAAAATATATTCAAAAAGAAAAAATTATATGCTGACACTGCGAATTGAACCAATGTAGTTTGTTTCCAAAGATAAAACGATTCGAATTATGATGGCAACTGTACATCACGTCACTGCCTGAGCAGGATGTATGAAATATCAGGCCGCTTGATTTTTGTTGAACAAAGTGTACAAGAAGACGTTGGTTGCTGAAGGTGAGGAGCCGACTTACATTTACAAACATTTACTTAGAGTGTATAGTGAAGCTACTACAGATGTCAGTGCTGTGCAGCAAAGGGAAAGATGAATTAAAGAAGCTGAACCAGGAGGAACAGCACATTATGACAAACTGCGGAGTGGTTGTACTTGCACCGCAATGGGTAGGGGGACAACACTCAATGCTGACCACTGTATTGAAACAATAAGAAGTTTGAATGCTTGCCTTTGTCATTTCCATCCTGCAAGAAAAATGTCTGAAGTATTGCACCTCCATAACAATGCTAGCTGCACACAAGTGTGTGCATCACAGAGGCTATCACATATTTTGGATGGTCAGTGTTGCCACACTCACCCTATAGTCCTGACCTAACACCATCACCTGGGCAAGTAAGAAACAGCCTGCAAGGACACTATGACACCAGTGACAAGCCACTGTAGAATGCTGTGCACCAGTGTCTGCAGAGGGAGGGAGAGCAACTGTAACTGGGTGGAATACATGCTTTTATTCAAAGCTGGAAGAAGATTATCAACTAAGGTGAAGGCTGCACTGTGAAACATGTCTTCAGAAATGTTGCGGTGAATTTCACGTATCTAACTTGTAAACAGCATACAATAAAAACAGGAGGCCTGACTTTCTGGCTGCCCTTGACAGAAAACATCACTGTGTGCTGCTTGTGTGCTCACATTAAGGGAAGCACATGGGCTGAGGGTGTTTGGACGTATGAGGGAGAAAGTAACAGGAGAATTGAAGAGACTGCATAGTGAGGATCTTCATAGTTTTTACTGCTTATCAAATAGTATTAGGGTAATCATATGTAAGAGGTTGAGAAGGTGTGGTGTATGGCATGTATGTAGAAGAGAAATACATACTGGGTGTTTGTAAAAAAAACATGAAGGAAAGAGAACTTGGAAGGCCTAGTTGTATATGGGAGGATGTGGATTGGATTCCTGCTTGTCCCAGTTACGTGGCAGCTTTAGAAAGTTCTGGAACAGGCAGCACTAATAAGCCCTACATTCTTCTGCAACACTTATGCAGTTCTGTAGAACATTTCTGGAGGCCATTGTCTGTACCCACCTGCAAGACATCCACACATCTGGTAAACCTCAACTGCATTGTTGACTGGAACTCCATGAAACAGAAAGTACCTTCAGCTTAAGGAAACAATTATGCATGGACATGACCGTCATAACACAACTATATTGTCAATTATACATAACGTGTCAACTACATGTTTTGGCCAATACTATTTTTGGCCATCATCAGGTTGGATACAATTATCGAGAAAACTACACAATGTATATATAATATGATACAGTATAACCATCTGTTACCGTTGATCCTGGTTTGAAGCCAGATCAAAAATTATGCTCGGCGGAGAGACATGCAAAGGTACGTGAGAAAGAATTTTGCTTGTATACTATACACTGGTACGTTGTGAGCGTGTGAACTTTAAGGTTTCTGGTATTAATTTCATGATTGTGTTTATCGCGCGAAGGGAGGCGGCTTGCTTTTAGCTCGGGTTACATCCATACTGCCGCTTTATCTCCCTGGGAACAGTACATTCTATGCCCCTTTCGGCATGCATCAGTTATACAGCTATGCCCCTTTCGGCATGCATCAGTTATACAGCTGTTGAGCTTGAGGAGAGTAGAGGCCATGAAGCTAGGACAGGTTGGGTTTGAGGACTTCTTAGCGGACACTCGTGTGAGCAGGTTGAAGGGGAAGCATGATGATAATAAAGAGGTGTATTCTGTTGATACAATTTCTAACAGTGCGAGACACAAGTAATTTGATTGTGAATATTACAGAATAAAAATTGAAGTGAATGTGAGAATAAAACTAGAGAGGCCTAACCACAAATATCTTTTTTGTCATCTAGTCGGTAGATACTTAATGTTTCCTGTGACCACCACGCATTATATTCCCTGAGTGGAGTTCATGTTCCTGACTTTAAAATTTGGCTGGTTATACATCAGTTTTGGTGTAAGTAGAGGGGGACGAGGTCTCGTTTACAAAAGAGTTGGAGGGCGTGTGTGCAGAAGATTTAATATGTAGATCTGTACATTGTCATGTTACTTCTATGACAAGGTATAGATCTACACATTAAACCTTCTGCACACATGCCCTCCAACCCTTGTAAATGAGATCTCATCCCCCTCTATTTACACCAACACTGATGGTAATACTGTACCATATTATATATTGTGTAGTTTTCTCCGATAATTGTAATAGTACCTTCGAGAGGGTGGAAGAGTTTAAATATTTGGGAACAAATTTAACAAATCAAAATTCTATTGTGGAAGAAATTAAGAGCGGATTGAAGTCAGGAAATGCTTGCTATCATTCAGTGCAGAATCTTTTGTCTTCCAGGTTGCTAACCAAAAATTTAAAGATCAAGGTATATAGAACTATAATTTTGCCTGTTGTTTTGTACGGGTGTGAAACTTAGTCACTGACATAGCGGGAGGAAAGGAAGCTGGGGGTGTTTGAGAACATGGTGTTGAGGAGAATATTTGGACCTAGGAGGACGAGGTAACAGGGGAGTGGAGGAGATTGCATAACGAGGAGCTAAATGATCTGTACTCCTCACCCAATATTGTGCGGGTGATAAAATTGAGAAGAATGAGATGGGCTGGGCATGTGGCGTGTATGGGTGAGGAGAGGGGGAAAGAGACCACTGGGGAGACCTAGGCGTAGATGGGTGGATAATATTAGGACATATCTCCAGGAGGTGGGATGTGGGTATATGGACTGGATTGGGCTGGCCCAGGATAGAGACAGATGGCGGACGCTTGTGAGTGCGGTAATGAACCTTTGGGTTCCGTGAAATGCGGGGAAATTCTTGACTAGCTGCAAACCGGTTAGCTTCTCAAGAAGGACTCTGCACCATGGAGTGAGTAAGTAAGTAAGTAGTTTTCTCCGATAATTGTATCCAACCCGATGATGGCCAAAAACAGTACTGGCCAAAACATATAGTTGACATGTTATGTATAACTGACAACATAGTTGTGTTATGATGGTCACATCCATGCATATTTTTTTCCTTATGTTTTAACTAACACAATAGGGATGACACTCCTTAAAGTACATTCAGCTGCTTCTCTCATTAAATATATTGTCTACTGAAGGCATTCAGCAGTAAATAAAACAACTTTACTTGGCTTAAACATGGGCCATGTATAATATTACCCCTAATGTTTGTCACACGTGACAATAAAGTATGCCTATGTTACAGAATTTGGATATGATGAATAACTACAGTTTATTGTAGTGTTTGTGCCTATACAATGTCTTTTCAAAGTGTGCCATTAATCAGTGTTAAATGTCAGCACCAACTGCCATTACCAGTTCATAATTTAAAAGAATTGTTTAGTAAAATTTAAGTATAAATTATAGGTGAGCAATGGATATGAATTAACTAGTGTCACAAACCCTTAAAGTAACCATTCTCAACCTCTTAATGCTCACAGCATAGTTAGGTCACTTGAGTTTTCTTTTCACAGCACACTAAAATTAGAATGTACAATTGAAATTTTCAATGTGATGGGCTGTATAGAATTATCTCACTCAACATGGCAGCTGTACTGCACACAATGCCTGCATCTGTTAGGACATCACTGTGACAGCTGTGGTGGTAAATACACATGTTTCCAATCTTTATCAGATCCCACCCTGTTTCTTTATTCTGTATGTGCACATGTGCATAAGAAACACTAATCCATTCTGCGTTTCATAAATTCTAATCTGCCTATTTCATTTCACATAAAAATTCTTCAGTTCGAAACTTTGTGGCATGCTGGTTAAAAATGACTGCTTTAAAAAATCCTATAAAATTTTTCATAACATTTGAGGTTTCCATTCTTCTGTGATATGATGCCACAGCACTGGGTAACTGGTTCATGACATTCCAAGACAATGTATTGGTCTGTCTTCATAAACTTCTTCATGTTCACATAAACTGAGATTTACAATAACTGTACACCTCTCTGTGGTCTAGTGGTCGGAGTTTCTGGCCACAGATACAGAGGTCCCGGGTTCGATCCCCGGCGCTACCAGATTTTCTGAGTAGTAGTGGGTCTGGAACGGGGTCCACTCAGCCTCGTGAGG
>Ga0123355_10009411_pt1 | contig 14849 bp, 17 predicted proteins | sample TergutEmb28metaG_3_FD_89872 | JGI IMG/M metagenome (GOLD analysis project Ga0123355, IMG submission 89872) | Embiratermes neotenicus P1 segment gut microbial communities from Petit-Saut dam, French Guiana - Emb289 P1 | ecosystem: Host-associated > Arthropoda: Insects > Digestive system > Gut ...
GAAAATGGCATCGTATCGTTCCCGGATGCGCCTACCGAACGCGGGGTGCGGCATTTAAACGAGCTTCGCCAATGCATCCTTGAGGGGTATGAGGCGCAGGTGGTATTTATCATCCAGATGCGTGACGTACAATACTTCACGCCGAATGATCAGCTCCACCCGGCTTTTGGCGCGGCTCTTGTTGCAGCCAAGAGTGCCGGTGTAGAAGTCTTCGCTTTCGACTGCGTGGTAACAGAAGACAGTTTATCTATTGACCAATCTGTGCTAATTAAGCTTCCCTAGGGCGTTTCTTCAAACCGCCGAAACGCCGCAAAAACGTCTATTTTTCCGTTCTGCTGCGTTCCATTTCCTTGAAATGCGTCAGCATTCCTATGGAAATGCGCCTTGCAAAACAAAAAACTATCCATTTTTTCGGCATTCCGCCGATTTGAAGAAACACCCTAAGAGAGGATACACTATGATTGAAATGCAAGGACAATATAATACAGCCCTCTGCTTCACCACTTCCTTAGAGGACAAAGCTGCCCAGCAGATTCAAGCAGTATGCAATCAAGCGGCTTTTCAAGATAGTACCATTCGCATTATGCCCGATGTCCATGCCGGAATGGGTTGTGTCATTGGCACTACCATGACCATCACAGACAAGATCGTACCGGGTATGGTCGGCGTAGACATTGGCTGCGGCATGGAGACTGTACGTGTTGACGGAGATAATCTTGATTTCGCCAGACTGGATGCCTATATTCGGGAACATATCCCCTCTGGCTTCTCCATTCGCAACAAGCCCCATTCCTTTGCAGATGAAATTGATCTATCCAAACTGCGCTGTGCGGCATATGTCACTTTAGATCGCGCCTACAAGAGCATCGGCACTTTGGGCGGCGGCAATCACTTCATTGAAGCTGCAAAAAGCGAAGCGGGCGAGCTATATCTCATTGTGCATTCCGGCAGCAGGCACTTGGGCTGTGAGGTTGCCGAATATTACCAAGCGGTAGGACTGCGCGCACTCAAACAGCAAGCTCTACGCACTGTTCCGGATGACCTAGCCTATGTAGAGGGCGCCTTGTTTGACGATTATATCCACGACATGCAGATCATCCAGCGCTTCGCCACTCTAAACCGCAAAGCCATGATGGATTTGATGCTGCGCGGCATGGGTCTCTCCGCTGTGGAAACATTTACTACCATCCATAATTACATCGACACAGAGTCCATGATCTTGCGCAAAGGCGCAGTCTCCGCAAAATCCGGTGAAAAACTTCTGATTCCCATCAACATGCGTGACGGCAGCTTGATTTGTATGGGCAAGGGAAATCCTGACTGGAATTGTTCCGCACCCCATGGCGCGGGACGGATCATGAGCCGAAGTGCAGCATTAAAGCAGCTTTCTATGGAACAGTATCAGGCGGAAATGACAGGGATTTATTCCACCTGTGTTTCGCCAAACACCCTGGACGAGGCACCGATGGCGTATAAACCCATCGCGGAAATCATCGGACAAATCACACCCACTGCTGAAATTCTTGCACAGATTCGTCCGGTATATAATTTCAAGGCAACAGAGCAGTCACGCAAAGGCAAGCGCAAACGCTAGGCAATGCGTCTCCTGAAAGGATAAATCATATGAGTAAATACTTAAAAGAGGTCAACATCAAAGATGACCTCCCCACAGCAGATGATGCAATCCGCCGGATTACCTTTCACCTGCGAAACGGCAAAGAGCTGGGGGCCGGGGCAGTAAAGATCATCCACGGCTATGGTTCCACAGGTACAGGCGGAAAAATCCGCAGAAAAGCCAGACAGTATCTGGAAGCACAGAAAAGCAGTGGAAAAATCCGGGATTTCATCCCAGGAGAAGACTTTTCCATCTTCCACGAGGGCACACGCCTATCTTTCTCCCATTGTCCGGAGCTCAGACAGGACAGAGACTTAGAGCGTCATAACAATGGAATGACCATTGTGGTGCTGTAGGGGATTCATCATTTGTGACAGCATAAACTCCACCAGCATTTGGCTGGTGGAGTTTATGCTGTTTAATAATCTATGATTGCTACTAATTTCTCTCTTGTGTTGTCTCATTTTGTGCGGACTGCATCTGTTCGCCCCAATCATTGATATCTAACAAAGCGCTTCCCAGATTTCGGCTATACGCGGTCAAAGAATATGTGACATGTGGTGGGCTTTCCGAATATTGGACGCGGTTTACCAGTCCTGCTTCTTCTAAATCCCGCAAACTGCGTGTCAGCATGATGTTGGTAATGTCACCTAGCCGTCTTTTTAGTTCGTTGTACCGTAAATCAGCACGATATAGCTGCCATAATACCTGTATTTTCCATTTGCCCCCGATCTGATTGAGCGTATCCATCATCGGGCATTTGCATTTGTTTGGATATTGTTGAGTCATTTCAAATCACCTGCAACTAAGGCACAAAAATGTGCGTACTTGTTATTTTATTTCTGCATTGCTATACTCAATAATAACAAGTTATCTGGGATTTGTAAAGAAAAAGGCATTGGACATACATTCACAGATGTATAAAATTTGAATAACAATCAAGGAGAAAGCGAATGAAAAGAATACCACGCTGGAGTAAAGTAGTATTGGCAACATTTCTTGCTATCGTATTGTTGTTTGCCGCCTTATTTGGAAGAACGCTATTAGACTATGCACACCTTAATCCACTTGCAACCGGAGCGATTACTCAAAATGTATATGCTGTTCAAACCGGAACAGCCAACTTTTTTCTGATAAGAGGCAATAGCGGTTATATTGCAATTGATGCAGGGTCGGATCAGGTGCAGGCAGCAGAGGGACTCTATGAGCTAGGAATTTCACCAGAAGACATCCTTGCCATTTTTCTAACCCATGGCGATAGTGATCATATTGCCGCAATTTCATTATTCCCAAATGCAAGATTGTACTTATCTGAATATGAAGTACAGATGATTGATGGAACAACAAATCGTGCAAGCGGCTTGTTGTTGGTCCTTTCAATGCTCATGGGTCGTGATATCAACAATCCTGTTTTTCCCTATGAATATCAAACATTAACCCACAATGAGAAAATTGAAATTGACGGTGTTTTGATACAGGGCATCCTAACTCCAGGGCACACGCCGGGTACGATGTGTTTTCTGCTTAATGAGAGATATTTGTTTACAGGTGACGCCATGTCTATCAGGAGAGATGGTCGAGCCGCTGGGATGGTTCATCTCTTTGATATGGATACCAATCAAGCAAGAGAAAGCATCTCAAAGATTGCAAGGATTCAAGCACAGTATATTTTCACAAGCCATCATGGGTATAGCAACAATCTGGATTTTGTTTTTGAAAATATACGAAGTTTATCGTAGATATGGAGTCCGCTGTAAGGATTTATATACTACTAGGAAAGAGTGGAAAGGTGCAAAGATAAAGCGCAGGGGCTTACCTTGTCTCGTCAGCGGTGAAGTCCACAGTACAAGAACGAACCGCTTCGTCGCCTACCTCTTTTGTCGGATCAAAGCCATTGCAGTATGTTTGCACTTTTTCTTTGCTGACATCAAATCCGATGGTATCTGCGCTTTTCGAGATATTTTCCCGACAGATTTAGCTCGAAAGCTCACACTCATAGCTGGCATAGGCGCTCTCTTCATCAAACAATACGCATCCATCCGCTGTAAATCGAAAACGCACCGGACAGGATAGATTTTCACGGATGAAATAAGACATCTCTCCCAGCCGCGGCGCATGTAATGCATGTCCTCCCTCGGCAGATGTTGTGATTGACAATTGGTATTTGCCGCGTCTCAGCTCTAAAATTCCCGGTTCACAGCGCAAAGTTCGAGCGCCATTATAGGTAGCCAGCCGATATTCCCGCCCCTCCAAATGCACAATGCAGATAACACCCCAAAATGTAAATCCCATAAATGGAATTTGCGCCACAGCCGCCATGATGGAGCAGTCCCGCGTGAACTGATTACACTGTACCCAAGTATACGCACGCGGGAAAGAACGACCGCTGTCCGACTCGATATAGCCGCGCCCGCCATCAAAGTGATAGCGCTCATCATTTAAGCGCAAACTGCCTTGCAAACTGTGAGACATACTGACAATCCCATGACGGCATTCCATGGGTACAAAGCGAAATGGTCCCATAATATCACCACGGATCGGGGTCAGTGCTCCGTAAGAGATTTCACCTTTGAGCGTAAGCGCTTTTGTCTCTATATCAAGCCTTACACCGGAATGTGTAAATAAATTTCCACCGATGAAAAGTCCATCTTTCCGCTTTTGATATGCAGTCAAGGCATAGGGCAGATGATACGTCCGCTCAGGCGTAACAATCTGTATAAACGCCCCCTCAGCAGCTCGTCCGGGGATCAGGGCGAGGGACTTGCCATTTGCTTGGTGTTTGAAGTACATGCCTGCAAAGCGCTTTCCCATCATTTCAGCTCCTTTTTCGCCGGACCTGTAATCACCTGTCCATCCATGGTAAAACGTGACCCATGGCAGGCGCAATCCCAAGATTGTTCGGCTGTGTTTTCATGGAGCTTACAACCCATATGCGTACATCTGGGCGTACCGGGCGTAAGCAGTCCCACTGTTGCAGCGCCTAAATTGAAATAAAGCTGTTTGCGTAATATCGATCGCTGCGGTGAATAAAGAGATTCATACGCACTTTTCCCCTGTACAATCAAATCCGTCAAAAGCTGTGCCGCGACCATGGAGCCTGTCATGCCCCACTTGTTAAATCCGGATGCAAGAAACAACTCTCTGCTACCGCTGGAATGCCGTCCGATGTAAGGCACTTTGTCCAAACTCATGCAGTCCTGTGTCGCCCATTGGTGTTTGATCTGCGCTTTGGGATAGGCTCCTTTGACAAAACGCCGCAACACAGATAGTCCGCCGTCTGCCTTTCCCGTCTTGTGATCACCGCCGCCCACAAGAAGCTTGTCTCCATAGGTGCGAAAGGAAAGACCCGCCTCTTGTTCATCCAGAAACATACCATCCACAAGTGGTGCGTCTTCTAGGGCAAGAACATAGCTGCGATGTTGATATAATTTTAGAAAATAGAGTCCCAAAATGTTCACAAGAGGGTAGTGGGTGGCAAGCACAATTCGCTCGGCAGAAATCTTCCCCCGGGCGGTATGGGCAGTATTCCCCGCAAGTTTTTGTACAAAGGTGTTCTCATATATCTCAAGTCCCTCTGATAGCGCATACAGAAGCTTCAATGGATGAAACTGCGCCTGTCCGTCCATTGTCACAGCTCCCACTGTTTGAAGAGGCAGGGGCAGGTCTTCTGTCAGTCTCGCCGGAATATGGAGTGTTTGATATGCCTTGGCTTCCCGCTCCAGCTTATCTCTGTGACTGGTGGAATAAACATGGGCAGTCTTGTAGGCAAAATCACAGGGGAACTGCTCTGCCAGCCTGTGATACGCCGCAATTGCTTCCGTGTTCGTACTGTAATATTGCAGCGCATGTTCAGGACCAAAGCGTGCGATCAAGTCGGCGTAGATCAACCCATGCTGCGCGGTGATCTTCGCCGTGGTGTTCTGCGTCACACCACCGCCAATACGCGCCCCCTCCACCACAATCGGGCGCGCCCCTGCCGCTTTGAGAAAATGTGCAGTCAAAATCCCACACATGCCGCCGCCAATGACAAGCACATCTGCCCTTTTGTCCCCGCAAAGCGCCGGTCTCGTGTCATGGCTTGCTGTTTCATTCCATACAGAGTTCATGTAGCGTTCCATCCCTTTTCTTTTTTAACTATCAGTCTTTCCCATCTCTCCCAATTTATGCCACAGACACAGAAAAACAGAGAATCATCAGATGACTCTCTGTCTTTTAGTAATGAACATAATATGCATAAAACGCACGTATTTCATGAGAGGCTCTTCTCATGGCAAACTTTTTGCATCAAAACAAATTAGATGTCGATGCCTCGTATAATCTCGCCGAAACGCTCTAAAGTCATGCCGCGCCAGACCTTGAAACGTCCCAGTTGAAGCGGGTCTGACTCTCGGGTGACCATTTCCTCTTCTGTGGTAAATGCCAGAGTGATCCCCACCTCTTGCAAGGCTTCCATCACCCTGTCGTTAAACTGTCCATAGGGATAGGCAAAGGCTCTGTGATTGGTGAGAAAGTCAAAACTACGGCGGACATCCGCCACAATCTCTTCTCGTGTTGCGTGAACCAGACCCGTTTCCCCGGTGTTTGGCATCAAAGCGTGCAAACTATGGGTATGGCTCGCCAGTTCAAACACGTCTTCCACGCCCACAAGACTAGAAGCCGCCGTCCAAGTGAGGTCCTTGTGATCCATCTGCGGCTGGTCATCTCCCAAATCTTCCACCACATGAGTAATCATAAACACAACCGCCCGTTGCCCCAAGCCTTGCAGGACGGGATAGGCATAGACAAAGTTTGAATAATACCCATCATCGAAGTGGATCATTACACTATTCTGCGGCAGCCGCTGTCCCTCATGCAAGAAAGCTTCCAGTTCCGAAAGCGTCAAGGTGTGAAAGCCATTGTCATACAGGTACTGCATCTGTGTGGCAAAATCTTCCGCACTCACAGCAAAGGGATTTTCTAGGTGTTCTGTATTCTTATCATCCGGCAAAATGTGGTGATACAACAAAATCGGAACCTCCACAGATTCCGCTTCGGACGATGCAAAGCCTGCATAAAACAATACCCCGCCCATCAGAACAAACAGCGCCAAACACGAGACAAGCACATGATTTCGCCGCATCTTATTTCTCCTATTCCATCCGCTCACGCAGCGCTTTTGCAATCTGATCCGGACAAGAAGTCTTTCGGTCTCCGCAGATGATCCCATCCAGGCTGGCAACAACCTGCTTCACCGGCATACCGACAACCAAGCGAGAAATCCCCGCCAAGTTTCCCGCACAACCGCCGATGATGGAAAGACCTGTTACAATCCCATCTTCAATGGAAAAATGAATCTCTTGGGAGCAGACCCCACCGGGTCTGAACGTATATTGCATAGGGACACCCTCTTTCGTGTGGTTTCTCTCTTTTCATAGCATATACTGGCATTGTATCACAGGACAAGCTGATTAGACAAGGCAGTCGGTTTCATGGGAGTGGGCAAATGCGCACTTTTGTAGGGGCGGGGTCATCCCGCCCGCATAGCCCCCGGAGGTATGCCATGGACGAGATGCCTTTCCAATGCACAAACAAGAATATGCATTTTGTAGGGCGCGGCGACCCGACGCGCCGCAAATCGAAGCAAACGGCGCGTCGGGTCGCCGCGCCCTACATAGTGATCAAAATTAGATTCACCCGCCTCATAATGGCAAGGTCTCGCTCATATAGTAACTTGATAAGGAAAGGGGGGCGCAGGATGAAAATCGGCAGACTGATTCTATTCCTATTCGCCATTGTCCTCCTATTCCATGGTCTTGTCGCCCTGGGGGTAGATCGTGCATTTGATGTTTTACTACAAACCGCCATCAAGGATACACGCTTGGTAGAGGATGCACTTCTGGCGCAGTCTCCTTTGCTTATGTCCACGGCAGAGCATCATAAGACGCAAGAAGCGCTTTACGAAATTCGTTACACCGGAGAACAGGAAGAGAACCCCGACCCTCCGCCCCAAGCGGAACCGCAAGAGCTGCCCCCTGTGTACGACTCCAACGATCGGGCGCAACGGCTCCCCAGCCTAACGCTAACCGGCAGCCCCCGTGAACCGAATGCGCAGGGTATTTACGTTCGCAATCATACAAGGTTTGACATCGACATTCAAGCACTCTTGTCCGAAGCCCTGCACTTTCTGCCTGGGGAGAATCCAAGCGTACTCATCTATCATACCCACGGCACAGAGTCTTTTAACCCAGATGGAGATGATTGGTATGACAACACAGACAACTATCGCACAAATGATAAAGATCTCAACATCACCCGAATCGGACGCGAGATTGCCGAAATCTTTGAAGCAAGGGGTATTCAGGTATTACATAATCAGTATTTGCATGACTACCCGTCCTTTCGCGGCTCTTATGGACGGAGTCTGGACACCGCCCAGCGATACCTTGCCTATCACCCTGATATCCAAATTATCTTTGATATCCATCGAGATGCCATATTAGACGCAGAGGGGCGCTATGTCCGCACTGTGGCTGACATAGACGGTGTAGAAGCAGGGCAAGTCATGCTGGTTGTAGGGACAGATCATGCGGGACTTTATCATCCAAACTGGCGGGACAATTTTCGCTTTGCGCTGCGCCTGCAACGTGCCATGCTGGACCGATATCCCACCTTAGCGCGACCAATCTCCCTGCGGGAAGAGCGCTTCAATGCACATCTTGCACCGGGAGCGATTCTCGTTGAGATCGGGACTTGTGCGAATACATTGCAAGAAGCCCTGACAACAGGGCGGGCATTTGCTGAGATTGCAGCAGATGTGATCCTTGGGGCACCGTAGGGGCAGACACAAGGTCTGCCCCTACATGCCACATTGTGACACAGCAACACATTTGCACACACCATTTACAAGCATGTAAAAGGGATGGTCATTTGACCATCCCTTTTGCATATTTTCGTCTATCCACCACGAAACAAGCGCTTATAAATCGCACGCCCTGTGGGTGTGGCGGCTGTACCGCCCTTGCCGGTCTCGCGCAAATCTGTCGGCAGTGCGCGCCCTACATGCAGCATGGCAATGATCATCTCATCGGCGGGGATCACACTCTCCATGCCCGCAAGGGCCATGTCCGCACTGATGACTCCATTGACCGCCTGAGAGGCGTTTCGCTGGGCGCAGGGTACTTGTACCAGTCCCGCCACAGGATCGCACACGAGACCCAGTACATTCATCAAGGCAAGTGCCACCGCATGGTCGATCATTTCATTTGTACCGCCGGCTAAGTAAATCGTCGCCGCCGCAGACATGGCAGCCGCAACGCCGCATTCTGCTTGACAGCCACCCTCAGCCCCTGCTACTGTTGCCCGCATCATGATGACGGCTCCAACGCCGGAGGCAATCAACAAAGCTTCCAGCAAGCGCCGTTCCTCTGCCTCATATTTTTCACCTACAGTGAGTAAGACCGCAGGTACAATCCCGCAGGCACCCGCAGTGGGTGCCGCACAGATTTTTCCCATAGATGCGTTTACCTCACTGGCAGAGAGCGCACGTGCCATGAGTGTGTTCACAAATGATCCCGCAACCCCGCCGCTTGCCGCATAATTGTGCTGTTTCTGCGCGATCCCCTCAATGAGTCCGCCCATGGTGGGCAATGGCTCATGCAGGGCACGCTCTGCGGAGCGGCGCATGACTGCAAAGCGTTCTGTGAGCTGTGCGAAGACCTCTGTCTCAGTCATGTCTGACACTTGCATCTCCGCTTCCAGCACAATTTGCCAGACAGGGACACTGCGGGCACGTGCTAGACTGAGTAATTTTTCAATGGAATCATACATGGGGTACATACCTCCAAGGTTTATCGTTATATAGACAGATTTACACTGCGCACGCTGTACACATCCGGCAGATTAGAAATCGCCTCTATCACATCTGGATTCAGAGGACCATCTGTCTCCGCCACTGTGCTGGCATCGCCCCCTCGGGTACGCCGGCTGTGGCGGAGCACACCAATGTTCACGCCGGAATCACTGATCACACTGGAAATTTCACTGATCATCCCACGGCGATCCAGATGTGCCACAAACAGTGTGGGGAGTACCGCGGAAAACGATGCTTCAAACTCGCCCACTTGGGATATCTCAATCTGCCCGCCGCCGATAGACGAGCCGATCACATCAAATGTCGTCCCGCTTTGGAGCTGAAAGCTAATCTGGACAGAGTTTTCATGCACATCCTCCAGTGTAATCGGCTGGTAGTCGTAGGTGAGTCCTGCTTCTTCAGCTAGGACAAACGCGTCACGGATGGCTTCATCGTCCTCACAAATCCCCAACACACCTGCCAAAAGCGCCTTGTCTGTCCCGTGTCCACGATAGGTATCGTAAAAGGAGCCATGTAAGCCAAAAGTCACATGAGAAAAGGGCTCCGGCGCAAGCGCCGCCGCCACACGCGCCAAGCGCGCCGCCCCCGCCGTATGGGAACTGGATGGTCCGATCATCACAGGTCCTGTCACTTCAAAGATGCTAATCACATCAAAGACCTCCTTTGCTGTTCAGCTTGTCTATAATATTACCCCAAAATGCCCTTTCAAGCAACTTGTTTTTGATAAGCAGAATTTGTTTGGCGGTATTGCAAAAGTTATGAAGAGATACGTTTTGTCTCTTGTAATTTGCTGTAGAGATGATAAAATAGTCACAGGAAATGGATATGCAGATCATTTATCGCAGGCGAAAGTGAGAGATATGCATGAAACGGGTTTTTCGGTGTGTAATCCTTGCCATACTCACATTTTTCATACTAAACCCCATTGCCTTTGGGGGAGATGGTCCCTGGCGCTTCATGCACAATGACCATGACACCTTGTTGGTGGGTGAAATTATTGCCTTAGACGAGGATAAGCTGGTCATACAAGCAAGTGATTTTGTCGTCAACATAAGTGGCGGGAGAGAACAGCTAAGACCTGAAATTGCCAGAGTAGTTCATGATGGCTCACTGCAGGTTGAATTTCAAGTAGGAGACTATGTAATCGCCTCTCTGAATCAAGCCGGAGATGTATTCTATTGGGCTTGGGGCATTCATAGAGTGGATTCGCTTGATTTGGAGAGCCTGACTGTCGAAACGATGTCTCCTGAAACCTCTGCTAAATATACAGATTTTGTAAATAGCGGCGGTCGCTTTTTTGATTTTTTCGGTTCTCCCGGTCGGGTGGTTCGGCGGTATGGGGGTACAGAGACTGTCATTTTTGAAGCAACTCCGCCGGAAGAAACCCAAGCAAGTCTTCCGGAAGAGGAAGTAACTCCCATGCCCACTGTAACAAATGAAGCATCTCCCATCTCCGCTGTAGCGGACGAAAGCTCAAGCGGTATGGGTTCCGGTATAGTTTTGTTCCTCGTGATCGCAGGAGCCATTGTATTGATTACCGGCGCTCTTGTTTTCCGGAAGTTTAAGCGTACAGAATAAGCCCTGACTGCTCTACAAAACTAGGAGGTCTACCAATCATGGATAAATACATCAATCTCGCCCTATCCCTCGGCGCGACCCACGCAATCGCTGTCACACCAGATGACATCGTGTTCGATGGCAGGACACTGCTCAAATGCATGTTCGGCTGCTCTGACTGGGGGCATGGTTGTACATGCCCCTCTCGCGGGAACTTTTTGAAACCTTGGGAGTTGGAGCCGCTGCTTCGCAAATATAAATCCGTACTGATCATCCACTCCCCTGATAAAAAGATCGCCCAAAAAGCCTCTTATGCTGTTGAGAAAGAAGCGTATTTCGATGGCGATGTGATGGTATTTTCCATGTCCGATTGCGCCATCTGTCCCACCTGTGCCGGCAAGGAAGCAGGCGGCGGGACGTGCCGGGATGTGAGGCGGGCGCGTCCGGCATTCCATAGCGTGGGGATTGACGTATTTGCCACGGTGAAAAAGCTGGGTTTACCTCTTGAAGCACTCCGGGAAGAGGGTGAAGAGCAAAACTGGTACGCAGCCGTATGGTTGAATGAAGTATCATATACATAAAGGAGAGAGGCACATGACATACATACTGAAAAAATTTGACGAACTCACAAACATCGAAGTGTACGACATGCTCAAACTAAGGCAAGAGGTTTTCATCATTGAGCAAGCCTGCATCTACCCGGATATCGATGACAATGACCAAGACGCATATCACTTGCTGGCATTTGACGATGGGAAAATGATCGGCTGTGTCAGAATACTAAACAAGGGTGTCACCTTTGATGAAAACTCCATTGGCAGGGTTGTCACAGCGGAAAGCCATCGCGGCAGGGGTATTGCAATGGAAATGATGCGCCAAGCGATGGATTTCATCAAAGACGAGCTAAACGAGACGCACATCAAAATTTCAGCCCAATCCTACATCGTCCCCCTTTACGCGGCGCTGGGCTTTGAAATTGTGAGCGAGGAATATCTGGAAGACGATATCCCCCATGTGGACATGCTCTGCGATTTGGCAAAGGAGTGATCTCATGTTTCAAGGCTTTTCTCCCCAAACAATTGATTTTATGTGGAACCTGCGCTTAAACAACCGAAAAGCTTGGTTCGAGGAACACAAAGAGACATTCCGGCAAGATTTTCAAGCGCCCATGAAAGCATTGGGTCGGGATGTCTTCGAGCGAATCTCCGCAGACTATGCTGACTATGGCTTTATCCATAAGCTCTCCCGCATTTATAGAGATGCCCGCCGTGTACGCGACGGTGAACCCTATCGATGCAATCTCTGGTTCTCCATTGAAAAACCCAGCGAGGAATGGACCTCTACACCTGTATTCTGGTTTGAGCTCGGTCCGGAGCGCTGGCATTATGGCTTGGGCTATTATCAGGCAAAATCCCTCACCATGGCAAAGTTTCGAGCACGCCTTGATCGGGATCCCAAAAAGTTTGAGAAACTGATCGCCCCGCTGGCAAAGCAAAGCGAGTTTGTCTTGGATGGCGAGGAATACAAGCGTAAAAAAGAGGCGTCCACTCCGAAAACTGCGCCTTGGTATAACAGAAAATCCTTGGTGCTCATCCACGAGCAACCAAATGGGGAAGAGTTATACTCTCCCAAACTCGTAGATCGTCTTGTAGAGGGCTATGCGTTCCTGATGCCGTTCTACGACTACTTTGTCTCCTTAGATGCAGATCCTGATCCCAGAGATGGTGTATAGCGGCGTTGTAAGGGCAAAACAAATTTATGATAGGAGAGGTTGTCATGGAGTGCAAGGTTCATCCATTCAATACAATCGGAGAATATCAATATGCTTGTGTTTTCGCCTCATATAAAGGGAAGTGGATTTTTTGCAAGCATAGAGACCGTAGCACTTGGGAGCATCCGGGCGGGCATATTGAACAAAATGAGACTTCTTTCGATGCTGCAAAAAGAGAGTTGTTTGAGGAAACAGGCGCAGTTGAATTTGAATTGACTCCGCTGTGCGATTATCAGATATGCGGCACATTAAATGGGATTGAAGTAGCCGGTTGTGGACAGGTGTTTTTTGCAAATGTCCACACACTTGCCGATATTCCCGTCCAAAGTGAAATAGAAAAAATAGATTTGTTCGATTTTTATCCGCAAGAATTAACCTACCCTGAATATACACATGAGGTTTTTCCCCACGCACTGAAAAAACAACAGGCGGCAGTATAAGCATACTGCAAACAGAGCCGCCGGATATCCGGCGGCTCTTTGCCTATATATGGAACATCTCTCAATTATTTAAACATACCAAATGTCCACGCCGCCAAACGCAACATTTCCTGTAATCGTAAGCAAGGGACTATTCTCTATCGGAACTGCTCTGCGGGTATTCACATCCACGCCGCCCAATGTGCAGTTGATTTGTTCTTCGATCCGCCAATGGCGCGGCACGTAGATATCAATCCCGCCGAACTTGCAATCTACATACACCGTTGCGCCATTCGGGCTCAGTTCCACTTGGTCAAAATAGATATCCATCCCGCCGAAGTTACAGGACAGGGTAGCGGTTTCCAGCCTATCTGCATGTAAATACCGGCTGGTGGCTCCAAAATTTACATTGACAGAGGGATTATTGTCAATCCCGCCCATCTTTGCCCGCGCCTTTTCACGGCGTTTCTCTTTATCTTCTTCGTCCCATTCATCCGAATCGTCATCATCCCAACAATCTGTGAAACAACCCATAACGACATTTCCCTTATGGGGAACCTTTTGCGGAAAAATGAATCCAATTCCGACACTGGCAAGTCCCGCCGCAAGGAGCAGTATCCACGTTGCCAGGTAAGGAACAAGCTCTTGGTTGCGCAAAACAATGTACACCATCGCCACCACAAAGGGGAGCGTGGACAGCGTTCTGTGCGTGATCATGCTGCCCAATAATACGATGGCAAGCACAGCCGCGATGATGGTCCAAAAGTCAAGCGGACCAAATATCCCAAACTGATTTGCCACAAGTCCGCCTGCGGCAAGCAGCAGCAGAATACCCCAGATCCAATTTCTATTGCGTTTTGTTTTCATTTCTCATACCTCGCTCTTGCATTCTTTCTTTTAGCGCCTTGTAATAGTGCCGTGATACATACACATGCTTGTGGCTTCCCACAAACTGAATCTGGCTCGATGCCGTCAGATTGCGGTGAATGGCATAAATCCGCGCCGCGTTGACAATGGTTCCTTTCGCCGCACGGACAAACACATGAGGGATCATGGTCTCCAGTTCATAGAGTCTATATCGCACCCGAAAGGCATCTTTCCCTGTGTGCGCATATACCTGTTCTCCCTCTGTTTCGAAAAACAGGATTTCCTCTAAGGTCAGATAATACTCCTGATTCCCCTTGTAAAATGTCAGCTTCGGCGTGGCTAAACTTTGGATATACGCTTGCAGTTTTTGTACCTCTTCATTGACTCCGCTGCATCGGATGATTACCTCATCCTCTACACATGCATCAGATATTTCAATTCGCAGTTTCACACACACATCACCCCTCTGCACCTTTGCTCCATCTGATTGATTGCATTATACCAAGCATGGTGGATACATACAAGGGAGAATCGGTGACAGGCAAGTTGATATCGGTAAGTGGTAAGAAATTCACGCCAAGGTGTACAGATAATGGAACAAACTGCACAAGGCAAACGTCTATCTAGACAGGTCCTGACTGATCGAAGCAAGGCAAAACAATAAGAAAAGAGGTTGAAAACATGTTAAGTTTTAAAAGAGTATCCCTACTATTACTAGCCTTACTCCTGGCGCTATCATTCGCCGCCTGCACAGAGAGCGACCCCGCAGAC
>Ga0123355_10009412_pt1 | contig 14848 bp, 13 predicted proteins | sample TergutEmb28metaG_3_FD_89872 | JGI IMG/M metagenome (GOLD analysis project Ga0123355, IMG submission 89872) | Embiratermes neotenicus P1 segment gut microbial communities from Petit-Saut dam, French Guiana - Emb289 P1 | ecosystem: Host-associated > Arthropoda: Insects > Digestive system > Gut ...
GGGAACATGGGGCGCTTTGCGGTCATGCGCGACCCGCAGGGGGCCGTGTTCGGGCTTTACAAGTTCCCGCCGCAGGCCGCCGCCTGATCCGCGTCGCGGGCCCGCGCTGACCGCGGGTGACGGTGCGGATCCGCGTCAAAGCGGAAACCGCGTCCCCGTCAGCTCCTCGCTGACCTCCCACAGCCTGCGCGCCGTCTCGGTGTCGCGGGCACGGGCGCTGCGGCCGACCAGCTGGGGCGCGCCGCGCAGTTCCTGGAAGCCGCCCGGACCCGCGAAGCTGTCGCCGGGGATCGGTGCGACGGCGGCGAACAGTGTCGGCAGGGCGCCGCCGCGGGCGTTCTGGGCGACCAGGCCGTTGCCGATCCTGCCCACCATCAACTCCCACAAGCCGCTCTCCGAGTGCGACTGCAGGTTGGTGGCGGCGTAACCAGGGTGCGCTGCGACCGACAGCACCGGCGAGCCCGCGGCGGTGAGCCGGCGCTGCAGCTCGCCGGTGAACAGCAGGTTCGCGAGCTTCGACTGCCCGTAGGCGCCCCAGCGCCGGTAGCGCCTGCGCTCCCAGTTGAGGTCGTCGAAGTCGATCCGGCCGATGCGGTGCAGGCCGGAGGAGACGGTGACGACACGACCGCGCACGTGCGGAAGCAGCAGGCTCGTGAGCGCGAACGGTCCGAGGTGGTTTGTCCCGAGCTGGAGCTCGAACCCGTCGGCGGTGCGCCCGAGTGGCGGGATCATCACGCCGGCGTTGTTGATCAGCAGGTCGATATCCCCCTCCCAGGCGGCCGCGAACTCACGCACGGACGCGAGGTTCGCCAGGTCCAGCTCGCGCACCTCCGGCTGGCCGGGCATCCCGGCCGCGGCCGCGGCGCCCTTCTCGGTGTTGCGGACCGCGAGCGTCACGTCCGCTCCGGCGGAGGCGAGTATCTGCGCGGTCACGAGGCCGATGCCGCTGTTGGCGCCGGTCACGATCACGCGCCTGCCCGGTAGGTCTGGGACATCGGCGGTCGAGAAGCGCTGCGGTACTCCGTCTGATGTGGAAGCCGTGGTCATGAACGATATTTTCGCGGGACGCGACATTCTTTGCGGGAGGATTCGGGAATGACCACCTTTCCCGATTCACACCATGCCCTGCTCGAAGCCCCGATCGCATCGCTGACGACGATCGGCGCGGACGGCTTCCCGCAATCGACGCTGATCTGGTTCCTGCACGACGGCGGCGAGCTGAAGACGTCGCTGAACACCACGCGGCTGAAGACCAAGAACCTGCTCAAGCGCCCGCAGGTGAACCTGCTGATTCCCGACCCAGCTGATCCGATGCGCTACCTGGAGGTCCGCGGGACCGCCAGGACCGAGCCCGATCCGGACAACAGCTTCGCCCAGAAGCTCGGGGCCAAGTACGGCGCCGACCTGACCGCGTATGACAGTCCCGGCGACCAGCGCCTCACGGTGACGCTCGAGCCCAAGAATGTCTACGCCGTGGACATGAACCATTAGCCGGAGCCCGCGTCCGAGCCGGAGCCCGAGTCGCAGCCCGCGAGCCCCAGCGTCTCCGACAACCACGCGTTCGTGAAGACGCCGCGCGGGGCGAGCTCGCGGCGCAGGGCGAGGAAGTCGGGCAGCCTCGGGTACTGCACGCGCAAAGCTTCGCCCGTGACGCTGAAGACCTTGCCCCAGTGCGGTCGGGCCGAGAAGCCGGCCAGTACACGCTCGACCTCGGCCACGATCGCGCGCACGGCCTCGGGCTCCCGGCGCCACGTGAAGTGCAGCGCGATCGAGTCTCGCCGGTGGTGAGGGCTCAGCCACAGCTCGTCGGCGGCGATCGTCCGCATCTCGGAGATGTACAGCAGCGGGCGAATCCGCGCTCCGAGCTCGGAACGCAGCGCGCTGATCGCGGCGAGACCGTCATCCTGCGCGACGAACCACTCCGACTGGATCTCCTCGCCGGCGCTCGGCGCGAAGCCCGCCCGGAAGTGCGGCAGCCGCTCACACCACGGCCCGGGCTCACCGAGCTGCTCGGTGCAGAACGCCGGGTCGGCCCCGGGCACCGGATTCCGCGGCCCGGTCGCCGCCCTCGCCCCGAACAGACTTGGCCGGGCCGGCGCTACCGGGTCGCCCTTCACCCAGACCTCGCGGACGCGCTCGCCGAAGGCGTGGAAGACGCTGACGCTCCGCCCCGCGGTGGTGACCTCGTCGAGGTGCTCGGCCAGCTGATCCCAGTCCATGCCCTCGTACACGCGCTGGCTCAGCCTGTACGAGGGCTCGACCGCGAGCGTCGCCCGCACCACGATTCCCAGCGCCCCGAGGTGCACAACCGCCCCCGGGAAGCGCGGATCGCCCGCGTCGATGTCCACCACCTCACCCGCGCTCGTCACGAACCGCATCCCACGAACCGCGGTCGCCAGATTCCCGAGCGCATCGCCGGAGCCGTGTGTGCCGGTCGCGACCGCCCCGATCACCGAGATGTGCGGCAGCGATGCCATGTTCGCCAGCGCCAGCGCCTCGCCCGGCGCAGCATCGCCCTCCAGAGCGTCGGCGAGCTGCGCGTAGGTCACCGCGGGACCGACCGCGACCGTCATCGCATCGCGATCGATCGTGATCTCGCCCGCCCCGGCTAGCCGGTCCGACGCCACCAGCTCCTCGGCGTCACCGATCGCGCTGAAGCTGTGGCGCGTGGCGAGCACCTGCAGTGAAGGGCGCGTGCAGGCAAGGCGGCGCAGTTCGTCGAGTGTCTCCGGGTGGTGCACGACGCCCGCGCCGTATCGGTAGTTGCCCGCCCAGTTGGTCAGATCCACGGCCACTGCTCGCTCGCTCCTCGCACGGGACGGCACAGTAGTGTGGCCGCGGCATGCATGCACTGACACTGGCGACGCTCACGGACTTCACCGTCGAGGCGCTCAAGCAGGTGCGCAACCCACACCTGTTCGAGTGGTACGCGATCCCGCTGCTCGCGTTCGTCTTCTACGTGTACGCGCAGGAGGTGGAGCGCGGCCGCTGGGACATGGTGGCGGCCGGGCTCGCGGTCTGGATGGCGGACGGCTTCAACGAGATCGTCAACGCGCTGATCCTGCACTGGACGCACACCGCCGCGCTGTGGACCGAGACCGGGCGCACCGCCTACCAGTTCACCGTCGGCCTCAATGTCGAGACGATGTTCATGTTCGCCGTCGCGGGCATCGTGTTCGCGAAGTTCCTCCCAGCCGACCGCAGGGCGAAGATCCTCGGGCTGCCGAACCGCTTTGCACTGGCGCTCGGGATGTCACTGCTCAGCGTCGCCATCGAGGTGTTCCTGCACGCCACCGGCAGCTTCCACTGGCATTACTGGTTTTGGGGTGTGGACTCGCTGCCGGTGATCGTGATCTTCGGTTACCTGTGGTTCTACATGTACGCGGCCTGGGTGTATGACGCCGACGCCGTGAAGCGCTTTACGCTCGTGGGCGGCCTGGCCGCGGTCAACGCGATCCTGATCCTCGTCTTCGGCGTCGGGCTCGGCTGGCTGTAGAGCGTCGGGTGGCTGTAGAGCATTAGGCTGGCCTGGAGGAGATCACCCATGCGACTCTCGAGCCTTCGGCGCTTCAGCGCCGACCCACTGCTGCAGGCGACCGCCAAGATGACTGAGGATCAGCGCGACCACCCCGTGGTCGCGCTGATCCTCAGGCGCCGCGAGCAGGGCTCGCTCCCGGGCCGGCGCACGGACGGCCGCCGGGTCGCGCTCGTGATCGAGGGCGGCGGCATGCGCGGGGTGGTCTCCGCGGGGATGACCGCCGCGATCGAGCAGCTCGGCCTCACCAACGCCTTCGACGAGGTCCACGGCGCATCGGCCGGCGCCTTCAACGCCGCCTTCCTGATCGCCGGGCAGGCCACGTATCTGACCGGCCTGTATCAGCACGGCTTCGGCAACCCGCGCTTCATCAACCTGCGCCGGGTGCTGCTCGGCCGGGCGGCGCTGTTCAACATGGACTACGTCGTCAACGAGGTCTGGCGCACCCAGCGCCCGCTGCACACCGAGCGCATCCTGGAGAGCGCGATCAAGCTGCACTGCACCGCGACCGACGTCAAGGAGGCGCAGGCCGTCGATCTCACCGACCTCCGCGACGACAGGGAGATCCGCACGGCGATGCTCGCCTCGGCACGGCTGCCGTGGCTGGCCGGAGCTCCGGTGCCGTTCCGCGGGCGGCTGCTGTTCGACGCGACCCTGGCCGAGGCGGTGCCGGTCACCGTTCCCCGCCGGACCGCGACCGACATGCTCGTGCTGCAGACACGGCCCCACGGAGTTGCCCATACCCCGCTATCCACGGGCGTCGCGAACCTCACCGACCGCTACCTGGTCAAGTTCAACCCCGAGCTGGTCGAGCTGCGCCGGACCCGCTCGGCGCGTTACGACGCACTGATCGGCGAGCTCGCGCGGCAGTCTCGCGACCCTGAGAACAGACCGGCCGTGTGCGTGATCCGCCCGCCGGCGGGGTCGCCGATGATCAGCCAGATGGAGAATCGTGCCGGGGCGATGGAGAGCGCCGGCGGGCACGGCTTCCGCGCGGCCTGGATGGCGCTCGAGGGCAGCGATCCGGAGCTGGTGAGCGTGCCGCGCGCGTTTCGCTGAGCTGTAACAGCGAGCACCTCCGGGGGTACCAAGAACGTGCATCTTCGCCGTCGTAGGCCCGCCGAGTCGCAGCTAAAGGAACGCGTCCGCGACGCCACCGTCGAGGCCGCGCGCGAGGGCCAGGAGCGGGTGATCGCCGCCGCGCGCGAGGTTGCGCAGCAGGCACCCGAGCGCGCACGCGAGCTGCGCGACTCCGTGGCGCAGCTGGACATCCCGTGGGCGCGGTCGGCGCCGGCCCGCTGGCTGCGCGAGCGCTTCATGCAGTTCGTGATGAACCCGATCCTCAACCACTACGCCGCGCGACGCGCGACCGGGTTCGAGAAGCTCGCCCAGGTCAAGCAGCCGGTGATCCTCGTCGCCAACCACGCGAGCCACATGGACACGCCGGTGATCCTCTCGGCGCTGCCGCGCAAGCTGCGCAAGCGCACCGCGGTCGCGGCCGCCGCCGACTACTTCTACCGCAGCCGCCTGATCGCCTCGCTGGTGGCGCTGCTCTTCAACACCGTGCCGGTCGAGCGCAAGGGCGGCGGCACCACCAACGGCGCCAGCCATCTCGACACCCTGCTCGACGACGGCTGGAACCTGCTGCTGTACCCGGAGGGCACCCGCAAGCACGACGCCGGCGCCGACCGCCGCGTGCGCCGCGGCGCAGCGGTGCTCGCGTCGCACCACAACCTGACGATCGTGCCGATCCGCGTGACCGGCACCGCCGCGGCGATGCCCCCGGGCCAGGTCTGGCCCAAGCGCCTGCGCGGCCGCCTGCGCTCGCACCGCCACCGGGTCGAGGTCGCCTTCGGCGAGCCGATCCCGCCGCTCTCGGACACGGCCGCGCTGATCGACAAGGTCCAGTACTTCTTCGACGGCGAGGTCGGCCCGCCCTCGCGCTCGCCGTACCGCCGCCGTAACGGCGGCCGCGACGCAGGCGACAACTGAGTCAGCGCCGGATCTGACGTGACCAGGCGTCGAGCCCGACGGCGAGCAGCATGATCGCGCCGAGCGTGATCTGCTCGTACAGCGGGTTGAGGCTCAGCAGCCCGTAGCCGTTGCCGATCAGCGCGATCAGCAGCACGCCGACGACGGTGCGCCAGACGGCGCCCTCGCCGCCGAGGATGCTGGTGCCGCCGACGACGATTCCGGCCACTACCGTGAAGGTCAGGGTCGTGTTGTTGGTCGAGTTGCCCTCGAGCACGCGCGCGGAGTCGAGGATGCCGCCCAGCGCGGCGGCGGCGCCGCTGAGCGCGAAGGCGACGATCCGCACGTAGTTCACGCGCACGCCGGCGAAGCGCGCGGCCTCGGCGTTGCCTCCGGCGGCGTAGACGTAGCGGCCGTAGGTCGTGCGGGCGAGGACGAGCCCGAGGATCACGACCACGATCACCATCACCCAGGTGGACATGTTGACCCCCAGGAACACCGACCTCGAGATGTCGGCGGCAGCCTGGTTGCTGACGAGCACGAGGTTGCCCGCCGTGACCAGCGATGCCACACCGGCGACGACGAATGACATCGCCAGCGTCGCGATCAGCGAGTTGATCTTGAAGAACGTCGACACGACGCCGTTGACGAGTCCGACCGCGACGCCCGAGAGCACGCCCGCGATGATCGCGAGCGTCGGGTTCCAGCCGTGCGCGGCCAGCTCGCCGAAGACCACCGACGCGAGCCCGTAGACCGCGCCGACGGAGAGGTCGATGCCGCCCGAGATCAGCACGAAGGTTCCGGCCGCGGCGATCACGAGCGTAGCGGCCTGCTGGTCGAGGATGTTCAGCAGGTTGGTCTTGCTCAGGAACGGTCCGGAGCCGATCGAGAGCGCGACGAACAGCACGATGAACGGGAGCAGGATCCCGGCGCTGCGCCACGGCACGCGTGTCGAGAGTGTCGAGGCCTGAGCCGCCGGGACCGTCTGTTGATCGGCGCTCATGCCGCTTCCTCCGTGATTGTGGTTTCTGAGAACGCCGCGGCGAGGATCGCCGACTCGCTCATCTCCTCGCTGGACAACTCCTTGACGACGCGCCCGCGGCGCATCACCAACACGCGCTGGGCGAGGCCGAGCACCTCCTCCATCTCGGAGGAGATCAGCAGCACAGCCGTCCCCTGCTCCGCGAGCGCGACGATCAGGTCATAGATCGCGCGCTTGGCGCCGACGTCGACGCCACGCGTCGGCTCGTCGGCGATCAGCACCTTGGGCCGGCACATGAGCATCCGCGCAAACAGCACCTTCTGCTGGTTGCCGCCGGACAGCGTGCCGACGATCGACTCGCCGGTGGCGCGCGTGAGCGAGACGCGCGTCAGCAGCTCCCTGGCGGCGGTGCGCTCCGAGCGCCGGTCGACCCACCCGAGCCTGCTGTGGGCGGGCAGGCTCGAGAGCGAGACGTTCTCGACAGCCGATCGGCTGAACAGCAGGCCGAGGTCGCGGCGGGACTCGGGCACCATCGCCAGACCGCGCCGCAGGCTGGTCAGGGGGCCGGTTCCGGGCAGCGGCTCGCCGGCGAGGTCGACGGCACCGCCGAGACGCTTGTTCGCGCCGAAGATCGCCTGGGCCAGCTCGGTGCGCCCCGCGCCGACGAGGCCCGCGAGCCCCAGGATCTCGCCTTGGCGCAGCTCCAGGGAGACACCGTCGACCCCCGGGGCGTCCAGGTCGCGTACCGCCAGCGCGACCGGCGCCGTCTCCGGTCGCTCCGCCTTGGGGGGATAGACGGCGTTGAGCGGCCGTCCCAGCATGCCCTGGATCAGCGACGACTCTGACTCCTGCGCGGCGGCCGCGGTGCGGACGATCCTGCCGTCCCGCATCACCGTCACCGTGTCGGCCAGCTCGAGCACCTCGCGCAGGAAGTGCGAGACCAGCAGCACCGTCCTGCCCTGGGCGACGAGCGAGCGGATGATCTCGTGCAGCCGCTCGACGTCGACGCCCGAGAGCGCCGCCGAGGGCTCATCCATCACGATCATGCGGGCATCGCGCGCGAGCGCTCGCATGATCTCGACCTGCTGCTGCTCGGCCACGCGCAGACCGCCGACCAGCCGGTCGGCGGGCAGCCTGAAGCCGACCTGCGCGGCGAGCTGCTCATAGCGCAGGCGCAGTGAGCGCCGGCTGACCCAGCCGGCGCTGCGCGGCTCGACGCCGAGGAACACGTTCTGGGCGACGGTCAGCTGCGGGACGACGAGCAGCTCCTGGGCCATCATCGCGATGCCGCGGCTGAGCCCCTCGCGCGGCGAGTGCAGCGAGACCTCCTCGCCGTCGATCAGCAGCCGGCCGCTGTCGTGGTGGATCGCCCCGGCGATGATCTTGGCGACCGTCGACTTGCCGGCGCCGTTCTCACCGACGAGCGCGTGCACGGCGCCCGAGGCGACCTCGAGCGAGATCGCCTCCAGCGCCTGCACACCACCAAAGTGCTTGGAGACATCCTGGAGCTCGACGAGCACCGGGCCCGCCGAGCTCCCTGATGCGGGGGCTTCTAGCCCGCCCATTCACCCTTGAACTGGCTGGCGTCCCTCTTCGTGACGACACCCTTGTTCGGCAGCGAGTTCAGCGGGTTGCTGCCCGGGTAGTTCTTCTTGTTGCGGATCGCGTTGACGAGCGTGTAAACGCCGTCCTTGCCCTCGGTCGCCGGATCCTGGGCGACCGTGCCGTACCAGCGGCCCGACTTGACGCCGTTGATGCCCGCCTGCGAGGCGCCGAATCCGACCAGCACCGCCTTGGCGGCGGAGCTCGCGGCGGCGGCGCCCTCGATGCCCTGATCCGAAGCGGCGATCAGGTTGATCTCGGGATGCGCGGTCATCATCGTCTGGACCGCGGACTCGCCGGTGGTCGGCGTGAAGTAGTCCTGCCCCGTGTCGACGATCTTGGCGTTCGGGTCCTTCTTCAGGGCGTTGGTGAACGCCGCATGCAGAGCGACGTCAAGCGTCGACTGCTGGATGTCGTACAGGTAGCCGATGTTGCAGGGATTCAGGTGCTTGGCCTGACACGCCTGGACGGTCAGCTGACCCCACAGCGAGCCGAGCTCCCACGGGTTGAAGGTGACGTTGCCCGACAGGCCTTTCACCTGCACAGCCGCGGTCGTGTACTTCGGGCCCATCACCTGATCGACGTTGACGACCCGGATCCCCTTCTTGACCGCCTTGCTGACGAGCGGGATCAGGTTCGTGGACTCGATCGGCTGCGTGATGATGCCCTGAACGCCGCCCTCAGCGAGCGCGTCCTGGAAGTCCGAGTACTGCTGGGTCGGACTGTTCTTCGCGTCCATGATCTGAAGCGTCGCGTTCAGCTTCGACGCCTCTTTCTGGGCGGCGGCGAGCATCGGCGCGTCGTAGCTGTTGTTTGTTGCGGCGAATGACAGGAACACCAGCTTCAGATGCTTTGACGTGCCCTTCGCAGTGGCGGCCGAGGTCGAGAACGCTGCGATCGCGAACGAGGCGACAAGCACCCCGGCGATCGCCAGCGGAGCCCGAGCCCCAGACCTGAGTCCAAAGAACTTCTTCATGAACTGCACTCCTCCTTACGGTTCTCTCCCAGGCGCACGTGCCGTATCACTAAACGGTACGTGCGACGATGATAAACACGGTCCCAAGGCCTCGTCAAGCGTCACTTCCCGCCCGGTCACAGCTCGCCGGAGGCGATCTCGGCGCCCTCTGAGAGTGACTTCAGCTTCAGCCACGCCACGCCGGGGTCGACCAGCGAGAAGCGGATGAAGGTGTCGAAGCCGCAATCGGTACCGGCGAGCAGGCGCTCCTTGCCGATCACCTTGCCGAGATTCACGAGCCGGTCGGCGACGACCCGCGGGTGCTCGACGTGGTTGGACTTGGTGTCGATCACGCCGAGGATCACCTTCTTGTCGTCGGGCAGCGTGTGATCCCTGAACACGCGCCACTCGTGCTCGTGGCGTGGGTTTCCGCCCTCCACGTAGATCGTGCCCGCGTGCACCTTGAGGACGTCGTCGATGATCTTCTCGAGCGGCACATCGTGGTGGTGCGGGCCGCCGTAGTTGCCCCAGCAGACATGGAAACGGACCTGCTCGTCGGGGATCCCGTCGAGCGCCGCGTTCAGCGCCTCGATCGCCAGCGGCAGGTGCTGCTCCCAGCTGATGATGCTCGAGCCGACCGAGCGGCTGTGGGCAGCCATCGCGGCGTCGGGCGAGTCGATCTGCAGGTTCAGGCCGGCATCGGTGATCGCCTTGTACTCGTAGCGCAGCTCGTCCGCCAAGGCCTCGAGGTACTTCTCGTGCGAGCCGTAGTGATGGTCGGGGTAGTTGAAGGCGATCTGGCCGGGGCTGACCGCGCCCATGAATGCCGTCGACGGGTCCGCGTCGCCCAGCGCGCGCTTGAGCCGCGCGATGTCCTTGTGGACGGCCTCCTTGTCGGTCAGCTCCGCCGGGCCGACACAGTTGGAGAACACCACGTGCGCCATCGAGTCGGTGGCGAACAGCCGCATCGCCAGCTCGGGGAAATCGGCCACGTCGTCAGACTGGAACTCCGAGCGCCCGTCGAATCCCGAGAAGCGCTCGTTCACGTAGGTGCTGAAGCCCGTCTTGCTCTGCTCGCCGTCGCTGACGACGTCGACCCCGGCCTCGCGCTGCTTGGCGACAACCTCGTCCACGGCCGCCTCGATCCGCGCTTCGAGCGCGGCCTCGTCAACCGTCTGGCCGTCCAGCTTCGCCCAGATCAGGTCGGCGAGGTCAGCGGGTCGCGGAAGACTGCCGGCGTGAGTGGTGGCGATCCGATCGTTTCCAGCCATTCTCCCTCTCCAAATCCGCCCCGGCCCACGCGATCCGCCCGGTCCGAGCGTGTGCCGTTGCTTGACAGTTGTGTGCAGCGTTCTTCTACCAGACGCCGTTTTGACAAGCAAGGCGCCATATGGCACGGTGCCCGACTGAAGCAGCGTTTACTGACAGTTGACAGCCGTGAGAGTTGTTGGAGGAGACGTGACACCGCAAAACCTGACGCCCCCGACACCGGATGAGATCGGCGCCGCGCCCGCGGTGGTTCTCCGCCACGGATTGGTGCTCACCATGGACGACGGCCACTCGGTGATCGAGGACGGCGACGTTCTCATCATCGGCAGCGACATCGACGCCGTCGGCCGCGACCTGGAGGTTCCCGAGGGCACGGTCGAGATCGACGCCGCCGGCGGCATCGTGCTGCCCGGCATGATCGACACGCACCGCCACATGTGGCAGACCGCGATGCGCGGCTACGGCGCCGACTGGACGCTGACCCAGTACTTCGTCTGGAACTACCTCGAGCACGGCAGGAAGTTCCGTCCCGAGGACTACTACGCCGGCAACCTGCTGTCGGCCGTCGAGGCGATCGACGCGGGCGTGACCACCAGCGTCGACTGGTCGCACGGGCTTGCCACGGTCGACCATGCCGAGGCGGCGGTCGACGCGCTCGAGGAGGTCCCGGGGCGGTTCGTCTTCGGCTACGGCAACATCCATGGCGGTCCCTGGGAGTGGGCAAACTCGGCGGACTTCCGTTCGTTCGTGGAGCGGCGGATGCCGCGCTCGGAGATGCTCGGTTTCCAGCTCGCGTTCGACGTCACGGGCGACCCGGCGTTCCCCGAGAAGGCGGCCTTTGAGGCGGCGCGCGAGCTCGGCGCCTCGGTCACCACCCACGCCGGCGTGTGGGGAGCCACCAACGACGACGGGATCCGGCTGATGTACGAGCACGGCTTCATGACCCCGGAGACCGTCTATGTGCACGCTGCGACGCTGTCCCACGATTCCTACCAGCGGATCGCGGCCACGGGCGGGCACGCCTCCGTCTCCGCCGAGAGCGAGTGCTCCTGCGGCCAGGGCTACCCGTCCAGCTGGGTGCTGCGTGGGCACGGCATCCCGATCTCGCTCTCGGTCGACACGTCCGTCTGGTGGAGCGCGGACCCGTTCGCCACGATGCGCGCGACGCTCTCGACCGACCGCGCCCGCGAACACCACGAGGCGCACGCCCACGGCGAGACCGTCACCCACATCGGCTTGCGGGCCGAGGAGGTCGTCGACTGGGCGACCCGCGGGGGCGCCAGGGCGCTCGGCCTGGATGGCATCGTCGGCAGCCTCGAGCCCGGCAAGCGCGCTGACGTCGTGCTCGTCAAGAACGACAGGTCCCCGGCGATGTTCCCGATCCTGCAGCCATATGGCCACGTCGTCTTCCAGGCGCAGCGCGGCGATGTCCACACGGTGATCGTCAACGGCCGCACCGTGAAGTACGCCGGCGAGATGATCGGCACCGATCTCGGCAAGGCGCGCAAGGCGGTTGAGGCGACCGTCGAGCACCTGCGCAGCGCGCTCGGCGAGGACGAGTGGCAGGCGGGGATGCACCCCGACATCCCCGAGTCGAAGGTGCTCGACAACCCCTACACCTACACCGAGTACGCCGACTCGTCGACCCACTCGGCGTGAGCGAGACCGACCCGAGCGGCCTGAGCGAGAGGAGCATGGAGATGGCAGGAACGGTTGTGATCGTCGGCGGGACCCAGGGTCTGGGCCGCCGGCTAGCGGAGCGCTTTGCACAGGACGGCCACCCCGTCGTGATCACCGGGCGTGACGCGGCGCGCGCCCAGGGGGTGGCTGCCGAGATCGCCCAGGGGGTGGCTGCCGAGATGGCTGAGGCCGTGGCGCCCGAGACCGGTCCGGCGGTGCGCGGCTGTGCCCTGGACCTGGCCGAGCCGCACGACATCGCCGCCTGCCTGACCGGGATCGAGAACGTCGATCACATCGTCCTGGCGGCCGTCGAGCGCGACACCAACAGCGTCCGCGAGTACGACATCGCGAGGGCGATCAGGCTCGCGACGCTGAAGCTCGTCGGCTACACGCAGGTTCTGCACGCGCTCCAGCACGCCCTGCACGACACGAGCTCCGTACTGCTCTACGGCGGGCTCGCGAAGGAGCGGCCGTATCCCGGATCGACCACTGTCACCAGCGTCAACGGCGCCGTCGAGACGATGGTTCGCACGTTCGCGATCGAGCTCGCCCCCGTGCGCGTCAACGCACTGCATCCCGGGATCGTCGGTGACAGCCCGTACTGGGAGGACAACGCCGCGGTGATCGAGGCGGTGATCGAGCGCACGCCCATCGGCCGCACGATCACAACGGACGAGGTCACCGACGCCGCCCTGTTCCTGCTGCGCAACGGTGCCGTCAACGGCGTCAATCTCAACGTCGACGGCGGCTGGGTGTTCGGCTGATGTCGGCCGACGCGTGTGCAGTGCCACTTGACGCCGTTAAATGGCCGACGGTAGTCTGTTCAAGATGACTGCTCCGGAGCCGCAGTACCACGTTCAGCGGGCTGCCGACATCGTGCTTGCCGACGCCGCGGGGGCGGCGGCCGAGCACTCGTCGGGACTCACGCGTGCGACCCTCGTCGGCCGCGCGGTCGGCGCCGTCCACACGGGCCTGGCGCTCGCCGAGATCGCTCCCGGCGGTCACGTCGGCGCGCACCTGCACTCGACCGAACAGAGCTTCTACGTCCTCAGCGGCCACCCGACGCTGATCTGCGAGGGTCAGAGCCACCGGCTCTCGCCCGACGAGTGCGGCCTGCTGCCGGTCGGCGTCACGCACGCGTACCGCAACGCCGGCGAGGAGCCGGCACGACTGCTCGAGGTCAACTCGCCGGTCCCACGCACCTCGGGCCCGGCTGACACGTTCTGGACCGGTGACCCGGTCCCCGTGGGCGCCGGTGAAGCCCCTGACATCCGCGATCCGCGCACGCGGACGTTCTTCCGTCTCGGCCCCGGCCAGATGGACGTCGACAACCTCAAGATCGGCTCCGCCGTCAACGCGCCGACGGTCTCGGCCAGCATGGCCACAGCGCTGCTGGCCTACAGCGGCATCGCCGTGAAGATGCTCGTCGATGCGCGTCTCGGGGCGGTCCTGCACTCGCTGTTCATGGTCGAGTACCAGCCGGGCGGGTCGGCGCTGCCCCACGATCATCCGCTCGAGGAGAGCTACTACATGCTGGAGGGGGAGGTCGTCGCGACCGCGAACGACGACGAGTTCACGCTCGGCCCCGGAGATGTGTTCTGGACCGGCGTCGGCTGCATCCACTCCTTCCACCACCGCGGCAGCGGCCGTGTGCGCTGGCTCGAGACACAGTCACCACAGCTGCCGAGCAACTATTCGTACAGATTCAACAGAGACTGGGATTACCTGTCAGAGCGGATCGGAGGTCAGGCATGATCGCTTCGCGTGGAGCCACGATGGCGGTCGACTGGGAGCAGCGGGTCGACTTCAACCGGCTGCGCTCGGACCGGCTGCGGAAGGCCAGGGAGGCGCTGCAGGCCTCCGACCTCGGAGCGCTGCTGCTGTTCGACCAGAACAACATCCGCTATGTGACCAGCACGCACATCGGCGAGTGGGCGCGTGACAAGAGCGCCCGCTGCGTGCTGCTGCCGCGTAGGGGCGATCCGGTGCTCTGGGACTTCGGCTCGGCCGCCAGGCATCACCAGCTCTATGCCCCATGGCTGCCGGAATCCAGCTGGCGCGCCGGGGTCTCCAGCATGCGCGGCGCGATGCCCGAGCAGACCGGTGTGCCGGATCTGCTCGCCGGCCACATCCACGAGGTGCTGCGCGAGCACGGGCTCGAGCGCGAGCCGCTCGGCATCGACCTGACCGACATGGAGACGCTGGCCTCGCTGCATCGTCTCCAGATTCCGACCGCCAACGCTCAGCCGGTGATGCTCAGCGCCCGCAAGCTCAAGACGGTCGACGAGATCGCCCTGCTCGACCACGCCGCGGCGATCGTCGACGCCGTTTACGAGCGCATCTACGAGCTGCTGCGGCCGGGGGCGCGCGAGCACGAGATCGTGGCCGAGGCCCAGAAGCTCCTGTTCGAGCTCGGCTCCGAGCAGGTGGAGGCGATCAACGCCGTCTCCGGGGACCGCTGCAACCCGCATCCGCACGTGTTCTCGGATCGGCTGCTGCGTCCCGGCGATCAGGCCTTCTTCGACATCATCCATTCGTTCATGGGCTACCGGACGTGTTACTACCGCACGTTCTGCGTGGGCGGCGCGACGCGCTCGCAGCTCGACGCCTACAGGCAGTGCCGCGAGTGGCTCGACAGCGCGATCGAGCTCGTGCGCCCCGGGGTCACCACCGACCAGATCGCGGCCGTCTGGCCGACGGCGCAGGAGCTCGGCTTCGCCAGCGAGGAGGCCTGCTTCGGACTGCAGTTCGGACACGGCCTCGGCGTCGGGCTGTACGAGTCGCCGATGATCTCGCGCCTGCATTCGTTCGACGATCCGCAGGAGATCGAGGAGGGCATGGTGTTCGCGCTCGA
>Ga0123355_10009413_pt1 | contig 14848 bp, 16 predicted proteins | sample TergutEmb28metaG_3_FD_89872 | JGI IMG/M metagenome (GOLD analysis project Ga0123355, IMG submission 89872) | Embiratermes neotenicus P1 segment gut microbial communities from Petit-Saut dam, French Guiana - Emb289 P1 | ecosystem: Host-associated > Arthropoda: Insects > Digestive system > Gut ...
ATGCTTTTGGCAACACAAGCGTGTTCTTTGCCTGTTTGTCCATATACATTTTGTGAACATGCGACAATACGCCGAACGCGTTTCCGCCCCATACCATTTCAAAGTCGTTTTCGACCAACAGTTCGCCCATGCGTTGTGCTGCGTTAAAGTATTTTGGATTGGTTGCTGGATTTGTTCCGCCACAGATGTTTACTTTCATTTTGATTCTCCTTGCAGGGGTGACCCCTGCACCCGATACGCTTCGCGTCGCTCGGTTACAACCCTTTGCGAAAGAATTGTCTTGATTTTCTTTCAGGGTCTGATTTTGGTCTATTTATTGCTGTTCTTCGGACTCTATATTATCACGGTTAAAGAACAAGTTTTCACAGAAGTTTACGAACGCTTCTACTGTTTTGAATTTACCCATGTCTTTTTTGATTTTGCAGTACTCGGGTATATTTAATTTGCCACGTGCGACACCATCCAGCAACAGGTCGAACCCTTCTTTTGCGAATTCAATTGCTAGCACACACTTTTCCTTGTTTTTGACGGTTGCATATAGTTTCAACAGTTCACGTACTACCCTTTCCGCAATCAACATAACCGACGCAGCGGCGCGGATTGTGGGGGCAATGTGATTGAATGCGCTTTCCGTAATTGGAATTTTGTTACTACGCTCATCAAGCAGAACTTTTTGTACATGGTCATAGTCAATCTTTAATCCCAGCAATGTGCTCTTTTGAATATCTAGGTGTCCAAACAGTTTATGGAAATGATCGGTTGCGACTTGGCGGTTATGCTCAGTTCGTTTGCGGGCGATTTCCTCGACATCATCATCCGCGTTTTCTTTTACAACAAAGGTACAGACCAATTGAGGGTCGTTATTAATCTGGGTTTTATTGAAACCCATGAAGTCGTTGTATTCGGCAAGCAAGGCTTCTGCCTGCGCAAGTTCGATTTTTTCAAACAAAGTGTATTCTAATATGTATGGAAGTTTTATCATTTGCTTTTCCCCAATTGCGCTATTATAGTATGGTGTGAAGAAATCTGCAAATGATTCTGGAAAGTTTTCCGATTTTACAAAGCAAAATCAAATCGGGCTTTTGGGCATACATGCCACATATTTTGCGCTGGATACATTTGTTTCGCTTTTCCTTGTTGCCCGACTGTTAATAGTAACCGATGGAAATATCGGCATGGTCGCGTTGTTTTTTTCTATGCTTTGGGGCGGCGTTGCGGCTACTTTTTGGGCGTTTTCTTATATCATTAAACGTGTCTCACGTGCATGGTGTATACGATTTGCCACTATACTATTACTTGTAGCAATTATCCTTGTGTTGCTTTTGCAAGATTCGGTTGACCAGTACTATCTTTGGCTTGGACTGGCTTGGGGTTTGGCGTCAGGTGTATATTGGTGTTCAATGCATACTTTTGCAGCGGAGGCCATGGGCGGCAAAAGCATGGCTGGATTTACCACTTGGTTCATTGCAATGGGCGCATTCACAAGGATTGTCTTCCCAGTAACACTTGGCTCTATTATAGAATTCGTTGGATTTGCAACTGCCGCCACTATTGCGACTGGACTGGCGATTACATTGTTGTGCTTTACCATGGTGCTACGCGACCCACGGAAAACAAAAGGTGCTGGTATGTCTTTGATTAAGTTCTTTAAACATATGCGAGCACAAAAAGCATCCCGTGCGCTTTGGGGACAATATTTTGTTCAGTTCTGTTATGGGCTGTTTGGTGTTGCGACACTGTGCACAACGATTCTTATCGTAGTACAGTTCCAAGACAACTTTGGTCTCGGGTCACTGACATCAATTGGTGCGGCGATTGCGATTGCGGTCTTGATGACTTATAAAGCCATAAAGCATACACGCACAAAATCCGTGATGTTATCCATTGCAAGCACATTACCACTTCTTGCCACTATCCCACTATTGTTCGCTTTAAACTCATTTACGTTAGTACTTGCTGTTGCAGGATTCCTTTCTTTTAAAAGTCCGGCACAAGCGGAAATGGAACGTGCAAAACTTAATATGATGACAGACTTCAAGGCGGAACAATTCCATACAGAAAGTTTGGTTTTCATCGAGTCCGCATACCTATTGGCAAGAGCAGTTGGAATCGCAATAATACTCGGGATTTACTTTTCAGGCATATATTATGCATTGCAAGTACTGCTATTCGCACTAATCGCTATGGTGCCACTGTCTGTTATTTTGTTGCATCGCTGGACAAAAAAGTATATAGTTAAGACATGAGTAAAGATAACAAAAAACATAAACGAATGATTTTTGGCTCTAAAACACGCTTCTTTGGGTTTCGCGATACAAGACGTTTGGCAACAATGCGACGGTTCATCGGACTTTTCACCTTTATAGGTGTTTTAGGTATATTGGTGTTCATGACTGGGTTGTCTGCATTTGCGCTTTGGCTCCTTCTAGTGTTCATTACGCTTGGTTTTGTTACTCGCTACAATGACAATTGGTTCAACTTTATTGGCAATGCACTAACAATTGGTATTATTATGTTCGTGGGAGCAGTTGTATTGCGTATTTTAGTTGAACTGCTATATACACGACTGGAAAAACGTGATTTAAAGAAAAACCCTGATGGTGCGCAAAAATATTTAAATGTCATGCGCGCTTCATTCAAAGTCGAGATGATAAATCTAGCATTGTTCGCGGTGGTGATTGCCGCTGGTGCAGTTGCGCGTGCAGCAGGCTTTGGCGATAACACAGAAACAATCGTATTTGCAGTTATCGCCGTAGTCGCATTCATCGCTAGTCGTGCTTTGCTACAAAGAACGTACAACAAAGTGCGTGATGAAATTATCGAGATTAAACAAGAACGACAAATCGAGCGACAAGCACAGAAAGGTACGCCCTAGTCAATTACATCAAGCCTGACTAAATCTTCGAACAATTCACGGCGAACGACAAGACGGTCTTCGCCTTTTTTGTTAATCATCACAATTGCTGGACGCGGAATGCGATTGTAATTTGATGCCATGGAATAGTTGTATGCCCCAGTAACCGCAAAAGCAACGATATCCCCTGCCACGGTTTTTGGCAAGCGTACATCGGCTTGCAACAAGTCGCCGCTTTCACAACAACGTCCGCCTATTGTATATACTTCCCCACTAGACTCATTTATTTTGTTTGCTAGCATTACTGTATACGGCGAGCCATACAAAGCATAGCGCGGATTGTCCGTCATGCCACCGTCCACAATGATATAGTTCGTTCCAGGGTTTTGCTTTACCGCACCCACAGAATAAAGCGTCATGCCATTTGCCGCCACGATACTTCGACCAGGTTCTAGTAATATTTTAGGAACATTGATTTTTAATTTCTCGCAAGTAGCACGCACAGTTTTACCCAAAGCATCAATATGCGCGACATAGTCAATTTCTGGTTGCGATTCAACATATCGAACCGCAAACCCTCCACCCAAATTCAGTTCAGTTGGCTGGTAGCCTGTTTTCTCTTTTATATCCGCAATGAACTCAATCATTATTTCGGCGGTATCACAGAAAGGCTCTATTTCAAAAATCTGCGACCCAATATGCGCATGGAAACCCTGTAACGCTAGACTTTTCAAGTCATCGTTAATTGTCCGTACGACTTTCTCTGCTTCACCTGTTTTAATGGACACGCCAAACTTGCTGTCTTGGTGACCTGTTAATATCTTTTGATGTGTGTCTGGGTCAATACCAGGGATAAGTCGAAGAAGAACTTTTTGCGTAATACCCTTGGCTTTAGCAATGCGGTTTGTGGTTTCCGCGTCTTCCATGCTGTCAAGGATTATACATCCTATGCCATGTGTCATTGCGAACTCTAGATCAGATTCAGTTTTCACATTGCCGTGAACATATGCGCGTGACATATCGAAACCTGCTCCTTGTGCGGTGTAAATTTCGCCACCAGACATGATGTCCGCGCCTGCGCCCTCGTCTTTCAAGACTTTATAAAGTGCAGTTATGCACAGGGCTTTGCCCGCGTAAAGGATATCACTGCCCTTGCCAAAATTGCGCTCTAGCGCTGCTTTATACATGCAAATGTTTTCGCGAATGCCTTGCTCGTCCAAAAGCATTAACGGTGTACCGTACTTTTTCGCCATAGCAACCGTGTCAACACCTGCAAATGTCAAACGTTGTCCGTCTTTTGTTTTTCCTAGATTTTTGTATAACATAATACTTATATTTTTAATGGTTTTTGCGCGAGATGTCAAGACAGTTCTTTGTTAATACTCCCCTTTCTCTGGTCCTTTATAGATTAATGTTCCGCTTCCACTATCTGTTGTAAGTTCGTTCCAAAGCGAATCTTTTTTCGTGCCGTCTATAACCGACATTGGCTTCATGCCTCGTTCGATTGCGTCCGCGCATGCCATAATCTTTTTAAGCATGCCGTCCTTTATAACGCCAGTTTCAATAAGTTTTTGAAGTTCCATGCCCACAACGTCGATTTCAGGAATAACAACGCCATTGTTTCTAACAGGGGTATCCGACAGCATTATCAAACGCGCCGCACGTGCAACAGCCAACTCGGTTGCTGCATCATCCGCATTGATATTGAATACCCTGCCATACTTGTCGCTTGATACTGGATTCACGACAGGCACAATACTTGCTTTGTCAAAAAATGCAACCTCTGGCTTCAATGCATTAAATCGAAATTTGCTCGATAATGTACTATTAAATCCCGTTAACTTTCCTACATAACCTAGGTTGTCAAAGTCCTTTGCTTCGACCGAGAACACATCCGTTCCACGTACTGGTTCTGCATTAACACCTCGCGATTGCAATCCCTCGACGATACTTTGATTAACCTCTGCCATTGATTCAATTACGTATGGTAAAGTTTTCATATCAGTGATTCGCGAACCGTCTTCGGCGAATTGTATCGGAAGCCCGTTAGCCTTTAACACATCGTTAATCTCTGTGCCGCCACCATGCACAATTGCAACCCTTAATTTTTCTTGATGGCATTTTGCTATATCATCAAGAAAATAATTTAATGGTCTGTCGTCTTTTTTCGTATCGAAAATTTTACCACTGCCCTTTACGACAACTGGTTGCCAGCCATAACGCAGGATATATTTCTTTGCTTCTTCCTCACTGATATTATTTGTTCCCATTTTGTTTTCTCCTTTTAGGTTTCCGCCAAATTTAAAAGCCCTCATGCACGGTCTGGTGCATAAGGGCTTGATTGCTTTCTTATTTTCACAGACGCATGTACCAAAATATCCACACATCTGCAAGATGGTGGCTACATACGTCTACGGCGGTTGAACATTACTGTAAACTTCATGCCCCTCTCCCTTTTAAAAATCTAGTGTAGATAATAGTACACTGGGGTGCGATTGTCAATAGGTTTGCGCAAACAAAACCCCCGCATGTGTCGGGGGTTAATGTTTCAAATGAATTATTTCTTTGTAGGTGCTTTTGGAGCAACGGTTTCTTCGCATTCATTCATTAATTCTTTGATTTCGCGAAGTGTGTCGTATGGCTTTACAAGGTGTTTGAATGTATATGGATTCATAGTATATAGATTGCCGACAGGTGCTGCTGGACTTCCAAAACGAAGGTTACCTGTGTTACGACGAAGAATTTTGTCAAGAGGTGTTACCCTTACGATTGTAGCAGTAAGTGTTTTAAATTCAAGGCTTTTAAAGTCCACGCCGATGATACCACTTCGTATGATGATACGTTTGTTAGTATAGGCATAGTACCTGTTTTTGTAATAAATCGCACCAAATAAAATTGTGAACAACATGCCGCCAACAAAAACCCCATTAGAAACCCAGAACAACAGCCAGAACAAACTTGAATCAAATGACCCACTTTCAAATGCACCAAACAAAATCGCATACACCCAAACCCAACTAATAAAAGCGGTTAGGATAAACGCAGTCCAAAATTTTGTCTTGTTTGGTTTGTACACCTTTACGATTGTTTCGTTCTTTTCCAAAACATCTGCAAATTTTGCTTCTGCAGTTATTACTTTTGTTGCCTCAACTTTTTCTTCCATCTGACTTCCTCCTTTGTAATATGATATGCAATAAGTTTACTTTGAAACCTGAAAATAGTCAAAGCATTTTACTTTAACAAATCGATGATTTCGTGCTTTCCGAATTTGTCCTTCCAGTCTTTTGCAAAGTCTTGCAAAGATTTATCTGTATATGGATGAAACAACAACTCTTTGCACAACTCTGGCGTTATAGTAACTGCGTGTGCGCCTGCAGCTGCGGCACCATATGCTTGTTCAACGTTTTTAAAACTGGCAGCCAAGATTTGGGTTTTTAAATTATACATATCAAGTAAATCCGCAATTTGCTGTATTACCAATCCCCCATGGCTGTTTATGTTGTCAAGCCTGTTAACATATGGTGCAACATAGTCCGCACCACAAAGCGCCGCCATCAATGCCTGCATCGGCGTGAATATAGCGGTCGCGGTACAGTTTATGCCCTCGGCTTTGCAAAGCCGTATCGCACGCAAACCTTGTTCCGTGATTGGTATCTTTATATAGAAGTTATCGCCGACAACCTCCTTGATTGCTTTTGCCTGTTCCAGCATGTCTTCTGCCGTTTCCGCTGTAACTTGTACGTGCAGGCTCACGTCTTTTGACGTAAAGTCGCAGAGTTTCGAAATCGCCACTTTGACGTCTTTTGCTTCTTTCGCCAAGATTGAAGGGTTTGTTGTTATACCCCTAATTGGGAAAAATTGCAGTATTTCCTTTATTGCTTTTGCGTCTGCCGTATCAAGTAAAATTTTCATATACTTTATTATACCCCTTTATGGGGAAAAGTTTACGGCTGTACATTTGGTGTGTCAAATTTTATTTTAATTATTTTACGCCGAAACTTGACATCTTCTCTACTGTGGGTGTACAGTATGAATGAACATCTAATTAAGGAGTTAATTTCGTATGAAGTTAAACATTACAAAAAAGGTTAACATCGGGGGGGGGACATAGTCCACTTGTGCAACATTTACGGCACAGGTGTAATTGCTATGTGCCGTTAAGATATAATCGAAATCGAAACATCTAACGGAAACAACTCGTTAGATGTTTTTTTATTTTCATTAAGGAGCAACAAAATGTATTCATTCAAAGACGATTATGCAGAACTGGGTCACGAAAAAGTATTGACCGATTTAATAAAGATTTCAAGGGAACAAATGCTTGGTTATGGCAAGGACTGTGTTTCTATACAAGCAAAGGAATTAATCTCAAACCGTTTTGGCTTGGGCAATGCGGATATTCATTTTTTGGCAGGCGGCACACAAACAAACTTGGTTTTTATTGACGCAACTTTACGCAAATTCGAAGCAGTAATCGCACCAGACAGCGGTCATATTTGCGTGATGGAAGCAGGTGCAATTGAGCGCAATGGCAACAAGATTATCACTGCCCCAAATTGCGATGGCAAGTTACGCGTACAAGTTATTGAAAGGATCTGCAAACCTTCTCCCCTACATGAACATATGGTGAGTCCAAAGTTGGTGTATATAAGTCAGCCGACAGAGAAAGGTACATTGTATTCAAAACAAGAATTAGTGGAACTATACGAAACATGCAAGAAATTCGACCTATATCTATATGTAGACGGCGCAAGGCTGGGTGCGGCACTTGCCTCACATAATACTGACATAGCACCAGAAGACATGGCGATTCTTTGCGACGCGTTTTATATAGGCGGTACGAAAAACGGCAGTCCGTTGGGTGAGGCACTTTGTATTATAAACGATGATTTAAAGCCCCACTTTCGCAAATACAAGAAACAACATGGTGCGTTGCTTGCAAAGGGCGCGTTAATCGCAAGTTGCTTTAAATCCCTTTTTGAAAATGATTTGTTTTTCGAACTTGCTACGCATGCAAACAAGACGGCTCGCAAACTTTGCGATGCGTTGATTGCACATGGTTTTTCAATGCGCGTGGACTCGCCCACTAATCAATTATTCCCTATCCTGCCGAACGACAAGATCGCAGAGTTGCAAAAACATTTCGAATTTTACCCTTGGGAAACTCTAGATAACAACACAAGCGTCGTGCGATTAATTTGCAGTTGGGCAACGGATGAGGCACAAGTCGACAAATTCATAAAAATGTTAATAACTGCCCAACAAGAAGAGTTGACATTAAAGCCCAGTGACTTGTACAGTGCATACATTAAATAACAGGAGAATAAAAAATGATTCATAACAACATTTTGGAAACCATCGGCAACACACCAATGATTGATTTGGAAAGGATAGTAAAAAAGCACAAACTAAAAGGTAAAATTTATGCCAAGATTGAATTCTACTCCCCTGGCATGTCCAAAAAAGACAGAATCGCAAAGTATGTAATCGAGAAAGCCGAACTAGAAGGCACCCTAAAAAAAGGGCAACATGTTATAGAGCAAACCAGTGGCAACACAGGAATTGGTCTAGCCGCTGTATGTGCTATCAAGGGCTATCCGTTTATCGCAGTTATGAGTGAAGGGAACTCTATTGAACGCGTTATTATGATAAAGCAATTCGGCGCAAAGGTCGTACTTGTGCCCCAAGGCGTGAACTCTGTTAAAGGTAAAGTGAGCCAAGAAGACATCCAACTGGTCGAAGACGAATACAATCGCCTTGCCAAAGAACTTAGTGCGTTCCAAGTTGGTCAGTTTCATAACTACAGCAATGCACTTGCGCACTATCATAGTACTGGCAAAGAAATTGCTAGTGATTTACCAGACCTTGATGCCTTTGTGGACTTTGTAGGAACAGGTGGTACATTCGAAGGAATTTCAAAAAGGTTAAAAGAACATAACGCAGGAATTAAATGCTTTATTGTCGAGCCTACGGAACAACAGCACATCATCCAAGGCGGTGGCTATTTCCGTGAAGTACCTTTTGCCGACCCAAATAATTGCGATGGTAAAATTCCAGTCTCGAATGAAGATGCATTATATTGGATGAATGAAATGTTGAGTGTCGAGGCAATTGCTGGCGGTATATCCTCTGGCGCGAACCTTGCTGCGTGTGTTAAATATTTACAAGACAACCCTGGGAAAACTGTCGCGTTCTTGGTGAATGACCCATCGGTTAAATATATGTCCTCGCCAAGTGTGCAACAGTTTATTTGCGGGTAAAACTTTGACCATCAAACATATTTCATCTTCCGAATATTTGTGTTGGTGAATATACTGGTTATGTGACATACTTACCTGTGATTTTTGATTTTACAAAAGCAACAGACGGCGTGGATATCCGTATTGGACGCATGCAACCCGATGGCGACATTAAAGGTGTGATACAAATGGCTCACGGTTTCGGCGAAGGTATCGAGCATTACGACGCCCTGTCCGAATTTTTCGCTGAACGAGGATTTGCGCTAGTTGTACATGACCAGCGTGGCTTTGGTAAACTTGCAAAAAGAAAAGGCGTTACACCTGGATATAAATATTTTCTATCCGATATTAAAATGGTTCGGAATAAAATAAGCGAGTGGTATCCAAACAAGCCAGTAATTTTATATGGCTTTAGCATGGGTGGAAACATCGCAATTAATTACCTGCTTAAATACGGCGAAAGCGATTATGTAAAATTGATAATTGAATCGCCATGGTTTAATATACGAAAGCCATTGCCCAAACGTAAAAGCATCCCTGTACGTATCATTAGTTTTTTTAGTCGCACTGCTACTACCTCAACAGGCCCTTATACAAACAGCACCAGAAAGGACGATGGTATTCACCACAACAGGATATCCTTTAGGTTGCTCACAGAAATTAACAATGCTGGCAAGTACGCGGTAAAGAATGCTGACAAAATTAACCTACCAACGCTCTTTCTATACTCAACAAAAGACAACGTGGTTTCGTTAACCCAAATCCTTAAATATTTGGATGCCGTTGACGACAACGTAAAATCCGTGGAATACCACGAAGAGGGTCATTCCCTGTTCCGCAGTGCGGTCAGCGAACAAATGCTCAACGAGATTGCTGGGTTTATTAAAGAAGATAAAACTCAATCAATTGTAAAATAATCTAATACCTCAATAATACCATTATCGTCAACATCTCCGCCGATGAGGAATTTGCCTTCGCCTTTTGTTGCGACATGGTCTTTTAATTGCTGGCTCGCGTTACCCATTGCTACGCCGTATCCGCATGGTTCAATAAAGTTCCAGTCGCTTGTGCTGTCGCCAACTGCTAGCGTTTCATCCGCAGAGATGCCAAGACTTGCAAGTATATCAAGCATCCCTTGTTTTTTAGAGATGCCTTTTGCGGTGATAATGCCGAACTGCAACGGCAGAGCAATTGGATGGATACCCCAGTTTAATGCCAAGTTGGTGTTCAATGAATTAAAGAACTTTGTGAATTCCTGTTTACCCTGTTCCCCATTCACAACTGGCATAATTTTTGTGATTTCCTGTGCAGTAGCGGCAAGGTCATCCACGATAGACGGCTCTGTTTGCAGTATATGCGTATGTTGGTGAGTTTTTTGGCAAACTTGGCTACGCTGTATAATGTATTCCTGTGGCGTATAGACCTCGGTATAGATGTCATTCTTTATGCAAGCGTCAATCACGATGCGCGCCTGCTTTGGGTCGACAACAAATTTTTTAAGTATAGTATTATCAATCGGATTTACCAAAACCCCACCGCCATCGGTAATGTGAGGGGTGTCCAAATTTGCGTCCTTGATGATGCTGGCTATCGAGTAATGCGGTTTTGCAGTACACAGGATAACTTTGATTCCTGTGTCCCTGACTGCTTTCATTTTTGCAATAACGTCTGCGTGTGGGTTGGGTGAATTAACCCCTATCTTCTCACCCACGATTACGCCGTCAACATCCAGAACTATTGCTTTGATTTTTTTTGCCATGCAAGATTATATCATTTTGTGGGTTGCGCACAAAAAGGTTTTTATTGATTGTGCAACATAAACTTTGTCTGTTATGATATCGTCATGAACATCGTTTGGGATATTGATACTGCATGGATACTGTCGCAGATTTTCGTGGTCGTTGGTTACGGATTCTTTCTAGCGATGTATATACCAAAAAGCAGGAATCGGGTTTTGGTTCTGGGGATTTTGGGTTCATTATTTTTTAGTATTAATTTTATTTTCATACGCGAATGGACGGGGTTTTATTCAGGCGGATTGATGTTATTTAGAAATGTTGCTTTCCTTGGCTGGGCACTTTTGATGAAGGGCAAAAAGCAAACTCGTTTATTTGACACTCTAATACTAGGCATCGTGTTCGTGTGTGTTGTGTTGATAACGATTTTCACGTTTGATGCGTGGTATGATATTTTTCCAGCATTTGCGGTAATGATTTTTTCCGTTGGCTTGTGGCAAAAGAATACAAAGACATTCCGTATACTTGGAGCAACGTCAGGTGCATTTTGGTTGGTATATATGCTACTTGTTGGTTCTGCGTTTGGATTGATACTTGAATCAATCATACTTGGCATGGCGATATCTTCCGTTGTATTTTATGACATAATCGAAAGATTGAACAACAACAAAACACAGGAAAAATCATAGACTTTTTATAACCTAGAAATTACCATGATTTTCTTATGGTACAAGTTCCTGTGCCCACTCGGCTCCACTAAAATAACCTATAGTAAACGTTACAGCAATTATCGTACCGATAATTGCCACTACTAGTGCAGTAGTGCGTAGGTTGCTATTCCGTTTATAGTTTATGGTTACAAGTCCAATTCCGATAGCACCAACAATAATGTCTATGACAGGATATGGAATAGTGGCTGCCAGAATACCGCAAATTAAAGCCGCCCATTCTCTTTTGTTGCTGGTAGGTTGCTTTGGTGTTTCATTGTTAGTATTCGTAAACATAGCGTTTGGTTGTGTATTCTGGGCAGAACCCTGTATAGGATTACCACATCCTGCGCAGAAATTTTCCTGCCCCATATTACGTCCACACTTTGCACAAAACATATTACTTGTCCCCTTTTGTATAAATACTGTATACGAAAATAACATTTTTCTGGATACAATGCAATTAATTAATATGAACACATGCAATCACATAGCAGTATTGCAATTAACGTCGCGATGTGATAAAATCATAACATGAAATATGGTGTTATGTTGAACCTAAGCGAAGAGGGGCAGGAACATATCCAGCGCTTGCGCTCGTTAATTATTCCAAACAACAACATGCGTATTATTAGACAGCCAGCACATATCTCTATCGCTTTTGTAGAAGAACTGAAAATGGGCGACATGAAATTCGCAGAGGAGATGGAAAAATTCGCGCATGAAATCGGGCAAATTCCCGTGAAGTTGAGTTCTTTGGGTGTGTTTGACAATGCAAAGAAAACTATTTTTATGGGGGCAGAAAAATCGCAAGCCCTTGTAGATGCGAATTATAACTTTTACAACTATGTAACAGGTGGATTTATGGCACAGGGATACTGTATTCCTGGGAAATTCACCCCTCATGTGTCTTTGGCAAAAACCCACGCCGACATGGATACAACAAAAGTTATTCGCCAACTAGAAGAAGCAGGAGCAGTCCCATTCGATGCAATAGCCAACAGACTAACTATAAGATTTGATAATAAAAGCGATATGGATTTCGCGCGATTTGACCTAAAACCAAAAGGCGGTAGAACTCAGTAGTTAACTGGGATTTTGTATATCTTTACTAGAAAACAGTACATACCAAAACTCGGTATTGATTTCAGTGGTCTTTTTGTGCTATGCTAATAACTATAGTTAGGAGGAATTATTTGATGGATAATCTCGAGAAAATAAAGAAACTTGGAAATCGTGTGGGCGAGCACATAAGTGATTTTATTGATACAATTAAGAATGCCCATACCGAAGAAGCAAGAGCAGAGTCATATGGTTCGATTTATGATAATGCCGACAACCGAAATCAACTTGACGATGCTGGCAGAAATTCTGATATATACAAAGAGCATGGTGAAATATACTACAAACGGTCCACCTATGTTGGTCATGCACCTTGGAATTATGACAAGGTAAAACCAGGTGCAATTAAAAAGATGAGGTGTCACTCAATTGCTAAAAATGCATTGCGCGGTGACCTTTTAGAAGATGGTAGAATGGCCGACGGCAAAGCAGTTGGCGTAGGTATGTTTGAGGACGCACACACATTTGCGGAACTTGACAATGCGCGCAAATTTGGTGTTACTGAGATTGTAGTTTCTGGTGAGATAGATAGTAAAACTGCTGCACAAATTGCAGAGATGAATGGGATAAAAACCAGTTAATCATTGCATCATCATGTTTTGTTTATTATGGTTGACATATAAACCTAATTCATGATATCTCGGTTAAGATGAGCAAAGAAACAAACGAGATAAAGCAAACGCCAAAGTGGCTAAGACCATTCGGAAGCAAGGCAGGATTTATAGTATATATAATCGCATGGGGACTTTTCATATTATATTTGACTGTTGCGATATTGCAAATCACTGGCACAATTCAAATCCAAGGTGTTGAACTTAGTTCTTGGCAAAAGGCTTCATATATCCCCCTTATCGTTGGGATGCTTGTGTTGGCTCATGTACCAATGTTTTGTCGTTTAGTTTTCAAATGGCGCATGCCATTCTATTTAGACATATATGCTGTGGCTGGTGGCTTTGGGCATGCAGCGGGCAACATATTTAAATTTTATGACAACTTGACGTGGAACTCTGTATTTGGATGGGATAAAGTTTTGCACTTTGTTGGTGGGGCTGGTTGGACGCTGATTGGCTTTTCATTTATTTTGCTTTTCATCGGTAATTGCGATTGCATTCGCAAGAGACAAATCTCAGCATTTTTTGTAGCACTTTTCGCTTTTGCATTCTCTATGACAGCCGCAGTAATATGGGAGTTTTTCGAGTTCTTTTGGGATACTGTCGTGGGTGGCAATATGCAACGTTGGGCAGACAATCCTTATCAGACATTTGGCAAAGCCACGCCTGGCAGTGGGCTTTTGGATACCATGCTTGACCTTATCTATCATGCGGCTGGTGCACTTCCCGCCGCTATCATAGGTGGAGTTTTAGTAAATCGTCGCCCCGATGATTTGCGCCTATTCGTTGTGCGTGAAAAAGATTGGCAAGAATATCAATCCAACAAAGCAGAAGAAAAAAGACAAAAAGAACAGGAACACGAGCGACCTGACACAACCACGCCTGAGCAACAAGACTTGCCAATTGACACTAACGTTGTTAATGAATCTGAACCTCTGCCCTAACCCTAATTGAAAAATAATTATCAATATTTTAGTCTAGTAAAATGAAATTTAACTTGCCTTTTTTGGGCATGCTGTTATATCATGTTGACTGGTAAACCTATTTTAACAGGGAGGAAAAAAAGTGGAATTTGCAAGACAAGATGAACTTGACAAACACATCCAAGAAAATCCATTAACACGATTCGGCGTACGACGACCGCACATTGTTTTTGTGATGATTATGATTATTATGGTGCTTGGATTCTTTGCTTTTTCGAGTATGAACGCGGAACTGTTCCCAAACATGAACATTCCATATCTTATCGTAATTGCACAGCATGAAAACCCACAAGAGGCAATTGCAGACCCCGATACAACGGCGGTGACAACACTTAATGTCACCAATCGAATCGAGTCTACACTATTACAGGTAAGCGGCGTGCAGACCATTCAAACAATGACAAACGCAGCCAGTGTTGTTGCTTTCATAGAATTTGATACCAGCGTTGATATAAGCGCGGCAGAGTTCCAAGTAACTATGGCGATGATACGTCTTGGTAACTTTCTTTACGACAATGATTTTCAACAAATGCCAATAGTTATGGCACTTGACCCTAGCATGATGCCTGTCCTTGTGTTCTCTGTTGATTTTGTTA
>Ga0123355_10009414_pt1 | contig 14847 bp, 12 predicted proteins | sample TergutEmb28metaG_3_FD_89872 | JGI IMG/M metagenome (GOLD analysis project Ga0123355, IMG submission 89872) | Embiratermes neotenicus P1 segment gut microbial communities from Petit-Saut dam, French Guiana - Emb289 P1 | ecosystem: Host-associated > Arthropoda: Insects > Digestive system > Gut ...
AGTAAGATTTTTTGAAAATTCCGAACTTCTTAATGATATGTTCGGTAACTTTGAAACAAAAATAGTAGTACGGAGCGGAGAACAATTCGGAGATGCCGTTTCCGTGCCAAATTCAAAGGAAAAGCAATTAATAATTTCGGCAAGGGAGGATTTAGCCCACTTTGACCGCAAACGTGCAGGTAAGGAATTAACGACCGATATAACACTTAATACCATTACAGCTCCTGTAAGAGCCGGCGACATAGTAGGTCAAGTAGCACTAAGAGCCGACGGTGAAGAAATTGCAAGAACAGATTTGATGGCTATGAGCGATGTAAACAAACTGGGTTACTTTGATATTGTAGACGAATTTGTGAGAAAATGGAATTAAAAGATAGTGAAAAAAGGGTAAGGACTATAACAAGTCTTTACCCTTTTTTTTGTTGACAATTTTATGAGGTTTAATGTATACTTAAAAGCATTGAAAAAGATTAAGATAAAAATTGAGACAATACAAACTAAGCTACGGAGAGACTGGGGTAAAGTTAGACCTGTAACTTTTATTATGCCTGATAAGACAAAGTATACCCGTAAGATTAAGCATAAGGGCAGGGAATAGAGGAAAAATTTAAATGATAAACAGTATAGGCAAAATTAAAAAGCAAATATTAGACGGTAAGAATATAAGTAGCAAACAAGCTATGGAATTATATGCCGCTACCGATTTAGATGCGCTTACAAAAGCAGCTGACGAAATTCGCGGTTACTTTTGCGGCAGAGCTTTTGATTTGTGTACTATACTTAACGCTAAGAGCGGCGGGTGTAGCGAGGATTGTAAATTTTGCGCTCAAAGTAAGTATAACATAACAGGGGTTGACGTTTATGATGTTATAGATATAGATATCGCTGTTAAGCAGGCATTAAGCAATTATGAAAGAGGAATATATAAATTTAGCTTAGTGACCTCGGGACGGGCATTATCCGATACACAGCTTGACAAGGTTTGTGAGATATATAGGACGGTTAAGGCAGGGGTAAAAGATATAATGCAAGCGAAGACATTAAGTAGACCGTTAGAACTTTGCGCGTCCTTAGGATTGCTTACTTACCCACAACTTAAAAAGCTTAATGTTGCGGGAGTGACAAGGTATCATTGCAATCTCGAGACCTCACGCCGTTTCTTTTCAAATATCTGTACTACGCATACTTATGATGATAAACTAAGAACAATTAAATCTGCAATAAAAATAGGTATGACAATTTGTAGCGGCGGTATAATGGGGCTTGGTGAAACAGTTAAAGACAGATTGGATATGGCATTTGAGTTGAAAAAACTTGGCATTGGGTCAGTGCCGATTAACTTTTTGAGTCCTATTAAAGGAACACCGCTAGAAAATAATACGCCGCTAACCGAGGACGAGGCAAAACGGATAGCAGCGGTATATAGATTTATTTTGCCGACTGCTTGGTTAAGACTATCTGGCGGTAGAGGTCTATACAGCGAGGCAGGACACGGACTTATATGTGCGGGGTTTAACGCGGCGATAACAGGCGATATGCTGACTACACCGGGAGTAAGTATAGAAAAGGATTTAAAGATTGAATTGTCGTTATAAATATTATAGCGTAAAAATGCGTGCGTCAAATGACGGTGAGCATATTTCCGGTGCGGAAGATATTGTGCATAAGGACAGAGTTAGCAACCTTATGGCAGAACTTTTTGTGCGGACTTTGACACATCCTAACGGTAAAGCGGGGAAAGTTAATATTAAAATTGAGGTAATAGACCGAGAGATTAAGAGGGTATCGGCATTACCAGTTACGACTATTGAGGTTGACAGTGCAGAGAAGGGATGGGACGAGGTGAAAGAACAACTAAAAAAAATACTTTTGACTTCATCAATTTGTTGCATTGATGAGATTATATCAACATTTAAAAACTCCGCGAAAACGCGTGGAGCAATAATATACAATATTCGCAAAAAAAAGTTTATTGAGCCGGTAAGGGTATCAAACATTGGAACGGACGGAATATCTTTTAAAAAAGAAAAAAATCATTTCGCCGAAGCTTTGACCCTTGCCAGTAAGACGGCGGGAGCAAAAGGAATAATCGGCGAAATTTGTATCTCTGATGACCCTGACTATGTTACGGGATATGTGGCGTCTAAACAATTTGGGTATGTGCGGATAACTAAGCTAAAGCAAATCGGAGATAAGTGGGGCGGCAGGATTTATTTATATGACGGAGATGACGGCGGTTTAGTCGAGTGTATTGACTACTTAAAAGAAGTGCCGGTAATTATAACGGATATACCGAACAGCCCTAATGCCGCCATAAGGAACGCGACGGATTTAAGATTGACAAATGCAATAGACAGCATAAAACATTCTAATGCATGGCGTAAAATCCGCGTTCGCAATTCTAACACCTCATTTGACGGCATTAATACCGTCTTAATGGCGTCAAATGACTATTTGGGGCTATCACAGCATTCCGAAGTTAAAGCGGCAGCGGCTAAGGCAATTAAAACATACGGCACAGGCACGGGTGCGTCAAGATTTATTACGGGAACTCTTCCGTCGCATATGGAGTTTGAAAAATCTATCGCTAAATTTAAAGGCGCGGAGTCGGCTGTATTGTTTAATACCGGTTATTCGGCTAATATCGGAGTTATACCGGCGGTTGCAAGTTTGGGCGGAGTTATTTTAAGTGACGAGCTTAACCACGCAAGTATTATAGACGGATGCCGATTAAGCAAAGCCGAAACAATAATTTACCGCCATAACGATATGACGGATTTGGAAGCTAAAGCAAAACAATACGCGGGACAAGGCGGGTTAATTGTAAGCGACGCTGTGTTTAGCATGGACGGCGATATTGCTAACTTGCCAAAACTAATAGAGATTGCCGATAAGTACCGATACTATCTAATGATTGACGAGGCTCACTCAACGGGAGTATTGGGTAAAACGGGGCGAGGGATAACTGAGCATTTCGGATGCCGCAACCCGGACATTATTATGGGGACATGCAGTAAAGCGTTAGGCTCGGAGGGCGGTTTTGTTTGCGGGTCAAATCTAATAATAGAATACCTTATTAACAGCGCGAGGAGTTTTATCTTCTCAACGGCAATCGCACCCGCGGGGGCGGCGGCGGCAGCTAAGGCGCTTGAGGTTATAATAAAAAAACCGGAGCGGATAAAAAGACTTAGAGAAAATATTGATATGTTTTGTAAAGAATTAAATATGATTAACAACCAAACGCCGATTATTCCTATAATTATAGGCGACGAAAAAAGAGCTGTCGAAATTTCGGATAAATTATTAAATTTCGGATATTTTATTCCCGCTATACGTTACCCGACAGTAGAACAAAATAAGGCAAGACTTAGAGTAACGCTATCAAGCGAACATACAATAGAGCAAATACTTGGAGTTATAAAAGCGATTAAGGAGTTAATAAATGAGTAACAGCATTTTTATTACGGCAACGGGAACCGAAATTGGCAAGACGTATATTTCGGGAATCATACTCAAAGCTATGCGTAAAGCAGGTAAAAACGTCGGGTATTTTAAGCCTGCGCTAAGCGGAGCGGATGCTTACGGGGAAACCGATTTGGATTATGCCGTTAGGGTCGGTGAAAGTATAGGAAACATTAAAATTCCCGCAGCGTGTCCGTATATCTACAAGACGGCGGTTTCTCCGCATTTGGCAGGGCAGCTTGAAAATAATCCTGTCAATTTGGAGACTGTTATTAAATCTTATAAAGATGTCGCTCAAAAATGTGATTATATGGTAATTGAAGGCGCGGGCGGAGCTGTTTGTCCTATAACATACAAGGACGACAAGTTGGTTATGCTTAACGACATAGCCGATACCTTATTCAAACCTATTCGTCCAAAAACAATAATAGTTTCAAGCTGTAAGCTAGGTACTATTAATGCTACTTATCTAACGGCGGAATTTTTGAAAGCTAAAAAATTTGACATCAAAGGTATTATCTTTAATCAATACAAAAGCGGTGTCATGGAAGATGATAATATAAAACAAATCGAATATCTTACGGGATTGCCCACACTTGATAAGATAGCCACTGATGGGGAGCTAAATATAATTGCAGAAGAATTATTTTTAATTTAGGAGTAAACCGAGTGCAAAAAAGTTAGATAGGGAAGTGATTGTTAACAAAACAACATTTTCCTAGGAGGGTTTCTTTTACTAAAGAGTCCCTCTTTTTTTGCTTTTGTACGGTCTGTTGCTTTTACAACGCGATGATTTTTGTAAAGTTCTCCGCCGTCAATTTGATAGACGGCTACACTATCGGGTCGGAGAAAGGGTTGCGGGGGAGAATTTTGATAAAAATCTTTTAAAAAGCTATGCATGATGTTTGTTGAAATCCCTCCGCCTAAAAGATTATCTCGCGGGGTTGAACTTCCATGCCAAATTCCTGCTGTGTGGTTATTTGTATATGCAATCGCATAGGCGTCTGTATTGCCATTTTCGGTGCCGTGTGTGCCTGTTTTTGCGGCTACCTCAAAAGGTAAGTCTTTTAGTCTCTTTGCTGTGCCTCTTTTTGCTGTTTTTTGAAGCATTGAGGTAATTAGATACGCTGTATCATCACCGATTACGCGCGCTTTATACGGATTATGACTATAAATGCTTTGTCCGTCGGCACTTCTGATTTCTTTTATATATCTTGGACGGCTGAAAATACCGTTGTTAGCAAAAGTCGTGTACGCTCCGCATATTTGCGGCAAGGTGACACCCTCGTTCATTCCGCCAAGTGCGAGAGCATACCCGTTGTCATGAGAGGTAAAGGTTAATCCTGTGTTTTTTGCTATGTTTTTGCAATAATCAATTCCAGACATATCAAGTAACTTAACAGCGGGGATATTATCCGACTGCATAAGGCTTTCCTCTACGGTTACCCAACCCCGATAACCGCCTTTATGATTTTTTGGAGCATATCCGTTATAAACTATAGGAGCGTCCAAGATGGGGGTGAGGGGTGCAATTAACCGCCTTTCAATTGCGGGCGCATAACAGAGAATAGGCTTAATAACCGAGGCGGGCGGGCGGTTTCCCGCATTGTGCCCTAAATCGGCAATAATCCCGTAAGTAGAATTACATATAACCACGCCCCGGCTTTGCAGATTGTTTGATAACGGCTGCTTGGCAAATGCTGTTTCTAACATCTTCATTGTTTCGGAATCGTAATAAGTAATGATTGTACAACCGGTTAAATCGCCTCTAAAAACTTCGCTCGCTTCTCGCAGCGCATTAACCGTATAAGTTCGTGAAGGCGGGATTGTAACGGTGACTGCTGTATCCTTTCCGACTGTTTCCTCATATTCTTTGTCCGCAATAAAACAATATTTATTCATGCGTCCCAACACGAGATTACGCCGTTTAATTGCGTTACCATAATTATGGATTGGGTTATAACGGGACGGATTATTGATAACTCCCGCAAGCATAGCGGCTTGCCCTAAGTTAAGTTCTGATGCTGATATACCGAAATAATAACGTGCCGCTGTTTCCAGTCCGTATATGTTATTTCCGAAATAAAGAACATTAAAATACATTTCCAAAATTTGGTCTTTAGAAAAATTGCGTTCTAATTTTCGTGCAATTCGCATCTCTTGTAATTTGCGCGATATTTTTTTATCCGAACTTAAGTGCGTGTTTTTGATAAGCTGTTGACTTATCGTTGACGCGCCTTCAGTATAGTTTCGCGATTTTAGATTATTAACCGCTGCTCCTGCTATACGATAGTAATCAATACCTTTGTGCGTATAAAATCTCTTGTCCTCCACAGATACAAAAGCAATAGTAACATAGGTTGGAAGCTTATCAAATTCAACTCTGCGAAAGCCTAAATATTCAAGTCCCTCTCCGCTACTATCTAAAATTACGGGCTGTGAAATTTGCGCAAGTCGTCTATTGTCAAGTTTTTCAAAGCCTGCAATCGGTACATTAGGTTCTAAAATCAGAGCAACCCCAATACCAAAAGATATCCCTATTACAGCAAAAACTGCTAGAGAAAATGTCAGCACCCGTAACAATCGTTTTGACTTCATACACTCTAGTATTAGTAAAATAATAGTAAAAATGCAATCGGTAAGAGATGTTACTCTATAACTCTTGTCCTCACTACATCCGTAAGTCCGTGTATCTTTTTTAGAGTTTCTTCGGGTATACGCTCATCAAGATCTAATATTGCATAAGCATAATCTCCTTGTGCTTGAGATAAAAAATTTGCAATATTGATTTTGGCGGAGCTTATCGGTTCGGTTATAGAGTTGAGAACATTTTTTACGTTTTTATGAATAACTATTAGACGTTGCTTGCCTGAACGCCTTACACTGCAAGCAGGGAAATTGACCGAGTTCTTGATATTGCCGTTGTTTAAGTAGTCGATAATTTGTCGGGTTGCCATGATGGCACAATTATCCTCGGCCTCTGGAGTTGACGCTCCGAGATGAGGGATAGGTATAATACCGTCAATACCAAGCAAATCATCAACAGGGAAATCTGTTACATAACGGCTTACTTTTCCGCTCTTAATAGCGTCTTTAATATCCTTATTATTAACTAATTCGCCTCTGGAGCAATTAATAACAGCTATACCTTGTTTCATATTGGCAATAGACTCTGCGTTAATCATTTCTTTAGTGGCGGGAAGCAGTGGAACATGCAATGATATAAAATCACATTCACTTAGTAGACGGTTAAGGTCGGTTTCGTGGACTATGCTGTTAGATAAATGCCACGCTCCGTCTATGGTAATATGAGGATCGTAGCCGATGACTTTCATGTCAAGTTCGACGGCGGCATTAGCTACAAGCGCGCCGATAGCTCCTAGACCTATAACGCCTAATTTTTTACCTGTAAGTTCGGGTCCTGTGAATTGACTTTTGCCGCTTTCGACGAGCTTCGCCACCTCGGCGCCCTTGCCGTTGAGTCCTTGCGCCCAGGTTATACCTTCGTTGATTTTACGGGATGCCAAAAGTAACGCGCAAATGGCAAGTTCTTTAACGGCGTTAGCATTTGCTCCCGGTGTGTTAAATACAACTATTCCTTTAGAGGTATAGTCGGCGATAGGAATATTATTGACTCCTGCGCCCGCGCGCCCTACACAGAGGACAGAGGGGGGTATCTTGTATGAATGCATATCAAAACTCCGTAGCATTATTGCTTGCGGTTCGGCGCAGTCTTTACTTAGAGTGTACGCGCCTAAAGCTTCGTTAGCGACGGGGCTGATTTCGTTAAGTTTAAGTATTGTTTTGTTATTCATTGTATGGTCTCTCCTTTGTGCATTATCGTTACTTATTTTCTTTTTCAAACTTTTTCATGAATTCTGCCAGTTTTTCCACTCCATGGGTAGGCATTGCATTATAGATACTGGCTCTCATTCCGCCGACTAAGCGGTGCCCTTTTAATGTTGTTAAACCTTCGGCAGCGGCTTCCTTAATAAATTTTTCGTCAAGTTCGGCACTTGGAGTGGTAAATGGAACATTCATTATTGAGCGGTAGGCTTTTTCCACTTTGTTGCTATAAAATTTTGATTTGTCTATCGTATCATAAAGCATTTTGGCTTTTTTCTTATTGATAGTATTTATCGCTTTGACACCGCCGTTTTTCTTTATCCACCTAAAAACTAGCATGCATATATAAGTCGAAAAGCAAGGCGGGGTATTGTAGAGGGATTTTTCCTTTACTTGCGTTGACCATTTGAGCATAGTGGGGCAATTTTTCCTTTCGTTGCCGAGCAAATCCTTTCTTACGATAACTATTGTTGCTCCCGCCGGTCCCGCATTTTTTTGCGCTCCGGCATATATGACGCCGAATTTGCTTACATCGTATTCTTCCGACAAAATACAGCTTGACATGTCGGCTACAATAGGAATATCGCCCGTGTCGGGAACCTTGTCAAATTTTGTGCCAAAAATAGTATTGTTATAGCAGATATGAACATAATCAATATTTGTTCGGAAAGTCGACGCGTTAAGCTCGGGAATATAAGTATGCTTACGGTCGGCACTACTCGCTACTTCCTTATAATCACCGAATTTAACAGCTTCCTTATATGCTCTTTCGGCAAAATTACCCGTCACTACATAATCGCCCGCGCAGAACTTTGCAAGATTAAGCGGTATGGCTTCAAACTGCATAGTCGCTCCGCCCTGCACAAAAATAACCGCATAATTATCGGGTATATTCATAATCTCACGGAGTAACGCCTCCGCTTCGGCATTGATAGCTTCGTAATGCTTGCCTCGATGGCTCATCTCCATAACGCTCATGCCGCTACCCTCATAATCAAGTAGCTTTTTTTGCACTTCCGCAAGAACTTCCTCCGGTAACATTCCAGGTCCTGCCGAAAAATTGTAAATCCGCATATCTGTGTCTCCTATATTTATTTTAATACAATTATATCAAAAATTGCTGTATTTTGCAAGCAAATTCATAAGCTATATGAAATTATACGATAATATGAAATTATATGATAAATAGTTTGACATAATGGTTTAGTATACTGTATACTTATATATACTGGCGGAATACTATTACAATATGCGGGAGTTTTTGACAAGCCCGGGGGGCATAATACTTATATCGGTCATTTCGGCAATTATTGTTGTTGTTCTTATTATAGTTTTATATAAGCCGATTTTTAAGATACTTTTTGATTTTACGCTTGCGTTGACGGCTTTAATATTTCTTTCACCCGTATTTTTACTAATCGCCGTTTTGATTAAGGCAAGCAGTCGGGGACCTATATTCTTTAGACAAAAAAGAGTGGGGCGGGGAAAAAAGTTATTTACAATACACAAATTCCGTACAATGCGTATTGATACGCCTAAGGATGTGGCAACGCATTTGCTCGACGACCCCGATAAATACATTACCAAAATCGGAAAGTTTCTTAGAAAAACAAGTCTTGACGAGTTGCCGCAAATTTGGGATATTTTCCGTTTCAAGATGAGTATTATCGGTCCGCGTCCGGCACTTTATAATCAAGACGACTTAATTACCGAACGTGACATCTATAATGCCAATCTAATTCGTCCGGGACTCACGGGACTTGCTCAAGTTTCCGGTCGGGACGAATTAGACATTCCTGTGAAAGCCAAAATAGACGGAGATTACGTTAAAAGACGTAATATTTTCCTCGATATCAAGATATTTTATTTGACTGTATTTAAAGTCTTTAAATCGGATGGCGTAGTAGAAGGCGGTACTGGTCAAATTGAAAAAGACGAAAATATAGAGATAGCAGGCGACAAATTATATGACGAGACCTTAGCAGAGATTGCGATTGCCGAAATTGAAAAGTTAACGGAGGAGCAAGCCGGTGAAGAAAGTCTTGATAACGGGAGCTAATAGTTATGTCGGTAATGCCGTGGAAGTATGGCTGAAAGGCTCCGGTCATGAAGTGGTCGTATTAGATATGATAGGAGACACGTGGCGGGAGACGGATTTTGCGGGGTTTGACACAATATTCCATGTGGCGGGTATAGCTCACGACACGGGTAAAAAAAGGGATTCGGAGCTGTACTACAAAATTAACCGCGATCTTGCTATAGAAACAGCCCAAAAAGCAAAAGCTAGCGGGGTGGGGCAATTCATCTTCATGTCGAGCATGTCGGTTTATAACGGGGTAAAGGTCAAGAATATTACAGCAGAGACGCCGCTCAAAGCAAAAGATTGCTACGGTAGGAGTAAGCTACAAGCAGACGAGGTAATACAACAACTTAATTCAGACGATTTCATTGTGACAGTATTACGCCCCCCTATAATATTTGGTAGAGACTGCAAGGGCAATTTTCCCCGCTTAATCAATCTCTCCATGAAAGCCCCGTTCTTTCCAAAAATCAAAAACCGCCGCAGTATGCTTCACATAGACAACCTCTGCGAAATAACCCGCCTTATCATAGAAAACAACTCTAGCGGAATTTTCTTCCCGCAAAATCCCGAATACTTTGCCACAACCGCCCTTTGCGTCCAAATCGCCGCCCTTAAAGGCAAAAGATTACGCACAACCTGTCTCTTTAATTGGTCGGTCAAATTTATGTCGCTCTTTATGTTATCACTACGAAAGCTATTCGGCAACTTGACATACAACAAAGAGCTATCCAAGCATTTTGAGGGAGAATACCAAATTGTACCAAATGAGGAGAGTGTAGTAAAAAGCGTAGTGGGGATTGAAGGCGGTGATTGGAGATGAAAAAAATTGCAGTAGTTGCGTGTAATTCTCATTTGATGGAGCGGTTGAGACTTGCGGGCGAGGCTTTAAGTCAAGACGGTAACGAGGTGCAGATTTTTTGTGGAGATTTTAATCATACTCGTAAAGAATACGATACAAGTGAAGTCGATATAGAATATATTCATACTCAGAGCTACAAAAAGAATTTATCAATAAGCAGGCTTTTGTCTCACAAGAATTTTGCAAAAAGTATTCTGCGTAAATTGCGAGAATATAAAGCCGATTATGTTTATGCTCAAGTTCCTCCTAATTCATTAGTTAAACAATGCGCAAGGTATAAAAAAGAATCGGGATGCAAACTTGTTTTTGACCTTATAGATATGTGGCCTGAGTCTATGCCCGTTGGACGAGTAAAAAAGATAATCGCATGGTTATTCTTGCGTTACTGGAAAAACTTACGAAACAAAAGTCTTAGACATGCTGACCTACTAATTACCGAATGCGATTTATATCAAAGTATTTTGGCTAGGCAACGCGTAAAACTTCCGAAAGCACAAACAATTTATCTATGCAAAAAACCTTTTGACAGTATGCCTTGTGCAGAATTGTCCGATACTCAAGTTGATGTGTGTTATTTGGGCGCGATAAATAATATTATAGATATTCCCAAAATTATCGGACTGCTTAGCGCGATTAATCTTAGAAAAAAAGTTGCTGTCCACATAATCGGGGACGGAGAAAACCGTCAAGCCTTTATTGAGCAACTAGAAAGTAGCGGAATCCAAACAATATACTACGGTGCAATTTATGATGAAACAAAGAAGTTAGAACTCTTTAGTAAATGTCACTTTGGACTGAATATCATGAGGGATAGCGTCACGGTAGGATTGACAATCAAATCACTAGATTACTTCTCCGCCGGACTCCCCGTATTAAGCAATATAAAAGAGGACACGCATAATTTAGTCGAAAAATATAATTGCGGAATAAATATTTCTAACGACTTTGAACATTGTGCTCAAATTATATCCGAGTTAAATGTAGACGACTATTTGAAATTAAGAGAAAATACATTAAAAATGTTTGAACAAAATTTCGCATTAGAAGTGATTAGCACAAAACTAAATGAATTACTCACATGAAAATTTTATTTGATTTAATTTCACAACAGGACTCCGTCATAAATGGCGGAAGTATTTATGGATTAAAGATTTTGTCAGAATTATTGACAAAAAGCGAAGTTGAGGTTTTAGGTTTTTATGATTCTAGAAAAATGCTTAACAAATCTGCTCAAAGCTTGTGTAAGAAATATAGTATCCGATTATTTGATATATCTAAGGATAAGCTAGAAGTTATATGTGAGAGAGAGGATGTTGACAAGGTTTTTATTTCGATTGTCCAAAGGTTTAGAAAAATTAGTCTTGAAAAAATCAAGTGTGAAGTCTTAATTGTTTGTCATGATGTAGTCAATTTAACCTTGTCTCAATCAGGCGTGTATTCTTTGAAAAAACTAACAAGTTATCATAATAAAATCACAGGACAAACATTGAAGTTAAGAGGTATTTTTCTTAAATATTTTTCCGGTAAATACAATTATTTTAGGTATTATAAATTTTTTGAAAAGCTTATAACTAAAAAGAATGTTCATGTAATAACTGTGTCTATGTATTCAAAATACGCGCTTGAGTATTATTTTGAGAATTTTGCTAATCCAATTGAAGTGTTTTGGTCGCCGCAAAAAAACTATTTATTTGATGAGGAAATTAAAAGCAATCAAATTAAGCAAATAGTTGACTCAAAACAGAAATACATTCTTTTGATTTCTTGTGACCGCTTTAATAAGAATGTTCAAATTTTCCACAAACAATTTGCAAAACTTAATCGAAAACTAAACGATGAATACAAAGCGGTTTTACTTGGAAGGACAAAAATCAAAGGAGATAATATACTAGTTCTTGACGCGATAGAAGGTTCTGATTTAGAGCATCTTTATAAAAATGCAGAGCTGTTTGTATATCCGTCCCTTGCAGAGGGGTTCGGTTATCCACCGGTTGAGGTCATGCGTCACGGTACGCCGGTAGTCGCCTCATATTGCACTTCAATTCCCGAGGTGTTAGGTAATCATGTTATATATTTTAATCCATTGTATCCTGAAGATTTGTTTTTCAAAATTCGAGTCGCTCTTAATAAAAAGGAAGAAATGCGGAAACTTAGTTTCGAGGGATTTGAAAACATTACGGACAAACAAAGCGCTGATTTAGAGGCGTTGTTGGAAAAAATCTACAATTGAGAACAAAATATTTGACAAATCCATTTTTGGTATATATATTGGTGTGGTCGGCAGTGATTTTGCTGTACTCACTAGGATGGTCTGCGTCAACACCTGGAATAATGACGGCGGCAGTTTTATTTTTTACTTTCAGCTTTGGGCTTAGTATTGTATTCGGTTTTCTATATGCAAAAAGTAAATTATTAATGCCAAGACCGACATATTCTAATTTGCTTTATGTCAAGAAAAACAACAATATATTTAGAGTTGTATTGTTAGTAAACCTCTTATTCGGTGTGCAATTTCTACACCATGGCGGAGTGCCGTTATTGCAGATTTTAAGCGGTAGCGATGGGGATGCATATGTTGGCTTTGGAATACCAATTTTCCATGTGCTTTTGCACACATTTTCCTGTTTCTATGCAGTGTATGTGTTGCATCACGCATTAATAAACAAAAAAATAAGATTATATATTTATTATTTTTTATTACTATTGCCACATATTTTAATTTTTACTCGTGGTGGACTGATGATGGTGGCGGTCGCTTCCGTTTTTTGTTATATACACACAAAAAAAAGAATCAATATAAAAGCAATATTAGGACTTAGTGTTCTTGCTTTGATCGCATTGTTTTTTTTCGGTTTTACCGGCAACCTAAGAACTTTTGGAGGGGATAGTTATTATATACTTTCCCTTAGTGATGCTACCGAGAGGTTTAGAGATAGTATTATTCCTAATGAATTTTTTTGGACTTACTCTTATGGAGCTTTGCCGTTTGGATCATTTTTATACAATGTAAATAACATTACGCCAATAGGCGGAATGGAAGGATTTTTTAGGTTTATTGATACATGCATTTTACCTGACTTTGTTACAAATAGGTTTATGTTAGCTCCAGATGTGACAACGCATCCTGTCCGTCTTTTCGAATATTTTAATGTTTTTTCTGTCTTTACGGATGCATATGTTTCTCTTGGTTGGTTTGGTGTTTTTCTTTTATTTAGTTATCACACTACGATTACATTTATTTTTTTATTGCTACTTAAAAAATGCAATCCCAAGTATTATGTGACAGGAAAATCTATTTTGCTTACAATAATCGTGCTTAATCTTTTTGTAAACATGTGGATATTTTCAGGACTAGCATTTCAACTAATTTATCCTATCGCTGGCTCAATTATTTTTCGAAAAAGAAAAAAGAGCAAGAATGTTGCAAGGACAGTTGTGAATCGTAAAGGAATAAGAGTTAGATGAGAGAAAATATTGATGTCAGTATAATAATAGTCAATTACAATACAAAAGAATTGATAATTAAAGCTGTAAATTCCGTTTTTGAAAAAACTAACGGATTAAACTATGAAGTTATAATTGTAGATAATTGCTCAATGGATGGTTCAATTGAGGCACTTAGGAAAAATTTTTTTGATAAAATTAATATTATAGAATCTTCTGAAAATTTAGGATTTGGACGGGCAAATAACTTAGGTTTGGATGTTGCAAAAGGGAAATACATTTTCTTTCTTAATCCTGATACCATTTTAATAAATAATGCGATTAAAATACTCTTTGATTTTTTAGAGGCAAACTATGGGGCGGCTATTTGCGGAGGGAATCTTTTTGACGCAAATCATAGACCGGCACATTCGTTCAAAATGAAGTTGCCGCCAAAGAAGCAATCGGCATTTTTAAGTGCGATAAAGACAATTTGCGTTAAAATCCTAATGAAAAATAGAGATTTTAATCATGGTGGCGAGCCTAAAAAGGTTGGTTACATTATCGGTGCAGACATGTTGGTTAGGTTTGATATATTAAAGAAAACAGGAGGATTTGATCCGGATTTCTTTATGTATAGCGAGGAGTGCGAACTTACGGACAGAATAAAAAAGCTTGGGTTTGAAGTATATTCGATTCCAGAAGCTAGGATAATTCATCTGGAGGGCGCATCTCAAAAAAAAGAAAAGGCATTGAGAATGAGTGTGTATAGCGATTATCTTTTTTTTGAAAAAGTTTATGGTATTGACTATGTAAAAAAACGATATAAGTATAAGTGTAGATATTTTTTATTTTTAGTATTTTTCACATTGGGCTTTTACTATAAAAGGTATCGATTTCTAAAAAGAATTCACATAGAAGAATTTATAAAATGGAATTTGGAAAGAAATACTATAAAAGAAAAAAGGAGTTAGCATAAATGAAAGGAATTATATTAGCGGGTGGTAGCGGAACACGGTTGTTTCCGCTGACCAAAATTACAAGTAAGCAGTTATTGCCGGTTTATGATAAGCCGATGATTTATTATCCGTTGTCTACGCTTATGCTTGCGGGGATTAGGGACATTTTAATTATTTCGACCCCGCAGGATTTGCCTAATTTTGAAAGACTTTTA
>Ga0123355_10009415_pt1 | contig 14846 bp, 14 predicted proteins | sample TergutEmb28metaG_3_FD_89872 | JGI IMG/M metagenome (GOLD analysis project Ga0123355, IMG submission 89872) | Embiratermes neotenicus P1 segment gut microbial communities from Petit-Saut dam, French Guiana - Emb289 P1 | ecosystem: Host-associated > Arthropoda: Insects > Digestive system > Gut ...
CCTATGATACGCCTATGATACGCCTATGATACGCCTATGATACGCCTATGATACGCCTATGATACGCCTATGATACGCCTATGATACGCCTATGATACGCCTAAATAGACTTGTCTCCCCTTTTATAAATTCGTCCATGAACTCAGCAAAGGCTTTTTCTTTTTCTTTTCTATAACTGGCATCTGCTGCCACGAAATCCTCAAGAATCCATTTAAGACTTTCTCTCTCCTTATAGACTTCTTCGATGGTCTTAAAGTTTTCGCGCACAAGGAATCCATATGTGCGTTCTTTACTACGGTCGTTTGATACTTTAGTCATAGTGCATCACCCTCTCATTTCTTTTTTGTGTGCTTTTAGATTCTTAAATTTCACAGAAAATCTAACCGCTATTTGCTGTAATTCTTATCTAATATTTTATCATAAAATCGCCAGCAAAGTCAAGCAGAAAATCAAGCAAATTCAAGGCTTCCACGCCTTTTCCTTGCGTTGGATAATTAAGCTCAATTGGGCTTATAGTGGGCTTAATCTGGGCTGATTAAACTGTACCCCAGCACCAATCTAAACAACAACAATAATAATACAGCCCACTTGCGGCCCAATTTCTTGAAATTGACAGTAAAAAAGCAGCAAAATTATTGAAACATGCTTGTTTTTGCGTGTGATTCAAGATGCTTTGATGTTAATTAGGGAAACAAATGCAAACAATTGAGCCCAAATGGGCGCAATTTGAATTCAATAAGGCTGTGTGCCAGTGCCAGTCACTGAAATAATTTAAGCCCAAATGGGCTTGTATTGGGCTTAATTATTATGTATACTCAAGGTCAGTACAGACGCAGGATTCCACTGCATGAATGAACGTATAAAATGTTAATATCAAATATAATGAGGTGCATCAAATATGTCGAAGGACGAGGACAATAATAAAAGATTCCGTATATCAATCCCAACTGCCGATACTGCTGTATTAGAGTGGCTTAAAAACCAAACCAACGTGTCGTTTTCGTTGCGCGTACTAATCAAGGATGCAATAGCACAGGATGGATACATGGACGTAACGTGTCGAGCGAACCCGTCGATGGGGAAACCAAGGCGTGCTGGTAGACCGCCTAAGAAGGTGGCAAAGAAAGTGACGGCATATCAAGGTTTTGCCCCTGATGGTGACGGAATTTGGCAGGAGCATAATGGACAAGCGGCGCAACATGATGAAGGGAAACCGCACGAATGAATCAGTATGATGATACAGCCCCTCTCTCTACCGCAAAACGCTACGTTGGCTTCGCCAACTCCGCTAATGCGGGCTGTTTGCCAGTAAAAAAGAGAACCCCTCACCCGTGGTTTGGGAGAGGAGTTCTATGTGAGTCTATAGGGATTATTTTTTGTACGCAGGCAGAAGTATTTGGTCGTATCTTAGGGATACAGCGGTTTTCATATACTTTTTTCTAACATCGGACATTTCGGGTGTGTCGTCAATGATGGCGTGTATTTTATCCATATCTATTTTGGGAACTGTGCGTTTGATGGCTTCTTGTAATTCTTTTGGAGGGTTCTTAAAGATTTCGTGATAGCGAATTTTCTTGCCATCCATGTGATAGCATGAAGTTGTGTTGTATTCCTCATTTTTTAATTCTGTGGGGTTCGCCATCAGTTCTTCCATTCGCCCATCATGTTTTGTAGCACTTAGCGATGAACCGCAATCATATATAGGGGCAAATTGTAATTTGTTGTTTTTTCGCAGTAATCCCCAGTTGTCAAGATGCCTGTCTGCATTTCCGATTAGAGCATCTACAACGAACATATCCCAGAATCTATCTCGTATTTGCTCCTTGTCCGTAATAAGTTTGCTGTGGTCTATTATCAAATGCACATCTTCTATGTGTGTCTTAAATTTAGCGTCCGAACTGACTATGGCGTTACCAATTTTGGAAAACTCATGCAGCGTGCTACCATTTTGCGTAAAATCTTTGCATCCAACTACAGTCTTTGTTTTACCTTTTTCATCTATATAGATGCCCAGTGCGGTTTCTTGGGTATCAAAGCCGCAGGATTGAAATATGCGGCATCCGATGGACTCGGAGTATTGGTTGTTCATGTAGCTTAACACGTTCTTTTTCTGTCTTATCGGGTCTGGGAATTTTAACATATACACATTGTTTTCGTATTCAACAGCCATCTTTTTTTCTGAGCCGCCAAATGTGCTGGGCACCTCAATGCTTTTGTTAAAGTCAATCATGCAACAACCCTCCTAAATACTCGTTTAATTCATCCGCAAATGGGGGTGTAATAGAGCCTTCCACCATCCTGTGCTTGATTGTAAAGCCTATTGCGTCCCCAGCTCGTTCAAATGCAAATCTTTTACTCTGAGTATTGTCTTTTTGGCAATCCTCATAACATTTGTAGAACTCTGCTAAGTCTTCCGAAAGGCTCAGTATTCTGGTAAAATCCTGTGGTTGATATTTATATGTGTTGGTCATGCCTGTACACCTCTTTTCACGATTGATTTTAGATTTTTCTTGCAAATCTTTTATCTGGTTGGGATTTTCTCTCCAGCGGGTGTTTAGTTTACTACGCTTTCAATGACAACTTCACCCGTCTTGTTGTACATATCCACTATGTCGTAGACAACAGGTTCTAATACGTAATCAGAAGTCATTTTCTTCAGCGCAGGAATATCTATATTCAGTTGCTCCATCAGCAATTTAACGTCGGAAAAGTCTTTCATCCGGGTGAAAGTCTCGCCTGCTTCCAACGTCATGTACGTTGTATCTATCGCCATCATTTTCAGTCTGATTAAATCTTGGTTACAGAGCGAGTGAACCTCAAAGCAGTTGAGTTCTACTTTTGTAGGGGCGAAGTTTAATTTGCCCGTTGTGATTTCCAAGTCTTCCAGCGATGAGCCTTCGAGCAACGCATCATTGTTTATCCAGTTCACATCCAGACCATGCTTTATACCTACGTTTTTTATGATTTTTTGGAGATTTTCTGGGAGTTCACCGCCTACATAGTCTATGTCTGTGTATTCAGTCATATCTTTTCGGATGTTGTTCAGCATCAGTGCGAAGCCACCTATTACATTGAGCTTGATTTTACCGTCGGAGCGGTTTTCTTCCAACGCATACAGATTGTCTACCTCTATCAATGCCCTCATGGTTATTGCGTCTTTTATAGAGCTGTTCATAAGACCATCCTTCCTTTGCGGTAATAGGGCTTTGCGAAATTTTGCCTTTCTTCGCTCAAAGAATCCCAGTTTTTTCTTAGCCACCTGTACAGAAATACTTTGTATTTTGCGTATAGCTTCTCGAAGAACCGCTTGTAAGTTTCAATGTTATCGTTATGCAGGTGTCGTGACATATTATTGAAATTCGCCATATGCTTGAGCATATCGAATATATCCGAGCCGTTTACGTCGTCGTATGGTATTGTGTATTGCTTATCGGGCGATTTTAATTGTATCGGTCGCTTTTTTTGATTTAATTCAGCCATATCTGCACCTCTTTATATTAGTTTAGCACAAGTACGCTGGTTTTTACAGCGTTTTGTGTACCGCGAGGGCGTAGTCTGCGCTATCGGCATAAATAATAAACCCCTCACCCATGATTGGAGAGGGGTCGTGTACGAGGGTTACGCAGGTAGCAGTTCCCACAACAAGCCTACTTCTTCTACGCCGTGGGGATAGCCGCCGTTCTTGTCGCAGGGCAACTTGAGCATGTGTTCACCATACGTAGCCCCGCTGGTGATTGCTTCGCGAATGTCGCCTGTATGCCCATAATTATACAGTTGAATGAATGGTACATGCCTGTGATGGCTACTTTATGCCGCCTTGTTTTTTCGGCTACAATGTCGGCAAGTTTGGTTCATGTTTACGAACCCCTTTCATCTTCGCTGAACAGTAATTTCTCAATTACGGCTACGGCGGCTTTTATTGTTTTCAGGTGTTCACTAACTGAACGTCTGCAATCTTTGTCCTGCCGCAACACTTTGATGTGTGATGCGACCAACTTGGAAGTTGATAATATATTTGGACACATCTGCACATGGTATTTAACGCCTGTTTTGGGATGGGTATAAACCGCACACCAACTGGAAAATATCATTTCGTAACGCTCCGGTTGTCTGTAACGCTTGGGAATAAACCCCTGTTTGTTTTGCATGGTGTCACCTGCCTTTATAGTAATAGCTGTATGTGTACTTGTTTGCCCCTGCGCGTCGATTCACAAATTCCTTGTTAATTTCAAATTTCACGTTAGCTCCACCTTTCTCCTAAAAATCGGGTAGGAGGCTACCCATTAGTTGAGTAGCCGACCTCCCACACCACCGTGCGTACCGTTCAGTACACGGCGGTTCTCTGGTTTATGCAAGCTAGTTGCTCGCTTGCATTGTAAGCGTCAAATAGAGTCGCGTCTGTACAGAGGCGGACGAGAAGCGTATACGCTTCTCGTCGGCCTCTGTACAGACGCGCCTCTATTTGACGCTTACACAATTGCCGCGGTATCATCATCCATTTCGCGGATGATTGTCGGCATTGTGGATTCTCCCGCCAACTCACAAGCTCTTTTTCTTCGGTTGCCTACTACAAGCTCATAGCCCCCGGCATGACGGCTACGAATAATCCCCGGCACTAAAACACCGTTTTCCTTGATGTTTTCTGCAAGTTTGAGCATAGAATCATCATCTTTTAGCTGGAACGGCTGAAAGTCCGGTGGGTGCAATTCGTCCAATGGGATATGGACGATGCTCTCACTCGCATGAGGGGCGTTTGATGGTTTCGGTATAGACAATTTCACCACCTCCGTAATAAAATAGTTCGCATCAAGAGCATATTAGAAAAAACAGATACGCTCTTATATGGGGTTTTCTGCAAGGAAAAATTTTAGCTTTTGCGAAAAGCGGCTTCATTTCCGCCTATTTCCCGACAGATTTTTAACCTCGTAGTCGCTCATTGTGGTGCTGGAAAAAGAAAAGCTAAACCCCTTCAACCCCTGATTATTACTGGGTTTTTGGATTTAGCTTAATTATACTGTATGGGGGTGCAAATAACGCAATACCCTCAATGTAAGTATTGTAAGTATTTTTTTTGAACATAAATCAATCGTATGCTATACTGTGCATAGGAATTGTTTTGTTCGCAGTACAGAGATTTCTGATTGTGATAGAAATATTTATATTTTGAGCGGGAGGATTTTTTATGCCATTAGTACGAATAGAGATATCAAAAAGTCACAGAAAAGATTATAAAATGGCACTATTGCAGGCAGTTCACGATGGACTTGTAAACGGACTGTCCATTCCTGACAATGACCGCAATCAACGCTTGTATGAATTAGAGGATTATTACTTTGAACGCTCACCTAATTCTGGGAAAACAGAAAAATTCACGTTGATTGAAGTGACGCTTTTGCCGGGGCGAAGTACCGAAATGAAAAAGAATACCATAACTGAGATTACACGATTGTTAGGTGAGCGGCTTCAAATTACACCACCAGACGTTTTCATAATAATTATTGAGCCTCCTCTTGAAAATTGGAGCATAGGAGGTAAACAAGGGAGTGAAATGGGATTGCAATATAAACAGGAGTAATTGAAGATAATAAGCATTTCCGATAATTGCGCTGTTGTAGCGTGATTATGTGACTTAGCTACAGTCAAGGGGGAGTTAATTTGCTCCCCCTATTTTATTTGCTGTGTTCATTTCTGCCTTTGCTTGGATTTTCTAATCGCTTGGCTTTACGCTCGGCATTGTAGCGGTCACGCTCGGGTGAAGGCTCAATGTCAAAATGTGAATGCAAATTCAGAAGCGCATTTTCAACTACATTTAACGCGCTTTCAGTGTCTGTAATTTCATTAATTGCTTCTGGTTGTAATCGAGAAATGATTACTGGAGGGGGTGTTGGGGTTAGCATTGTAGGTGGTGTAGGTATGGGCGTAGGTGTTGGCGTGGAAATTGGCGTTGGAGCAGGAATCAGAATTGGTGTCTCGGTTACGACAAGGTCTACAATTGTCTGTATATATTGATTGTCTGCACCGTGTACTCTTACCACTATGGCATTGATAGCTGTACTCATTGGCGTGAATTGATGAGTTATCGTTTCGCTTGGATTTAGTATACTGTGAATCTGTATGTCTAATCCTTCAGAGCGTGTTAGAATCTCCACCCATTCTGCATTTTCAATGTCCGATACCGTAATGATTATCGGCGTTCCAACTTCCGCATGTTGGTGATTGACTGTCGCGCTTCCGTAAGGTTCAGATGTATCGTCATCATCTGCCCATAATTGTGTAACGAATACATTTGATACAGTCACCAAAACAAGAAACAATGCTACACACTTAAAAAATGATTTTCGCAAAATAATAACTCCTTCATGTAATTGTTGTCGTACATTGAGTTGCAGACAATCGCCCGTAAATACAACAAATGCCAAGCAAGTTATCTTACTTGGCACTCGTTGCAGTTATTGGTTAAATTGTTGTGGTACTACCATATCCGCCTATATACACGATAAAGCATAAGAGCGGCATCGCCACGCGTTATTGTATCGCGTGGCGCGAAACGTCCGTCAGCGCGGGGTACAATTAAGTTTTCGCGAGCCGCCAAGGCAAGGTCGTCTATACTCCAACTTGCCAATTCGTTTGTATCCGTAAAACGTTGTAATTCTTGTTGCGGGTTTGCAGGAGTGCGGAATCGGGCTTCGGTACGCAAAATACGTGCGCCTAATGCCACCAGTTGCTCGTTGGGCATGTTCATATTTGGGCTGAATACATTATTTCCCGTACCCTCCATAAGTCCATGCTGTCTGGCACTGCCTGCAAAGCTGAAAAACCAATCGTTCCGCGAAACATCAGTGAAACCACCGTCTGCATTTTCATCATGAATACCCAACATGCGTACTATGATTGCGGCAAACTGAGCGCGATTTATTGAGTCGTCTGGGGAAAATTGTAATGGCGCAACACCTTCCAGTATTCCTTGAGAAGCCAATACACGAATGGCATGTTGCATTTCCGTCGAACGATGAAGAATATCCGTGAAATCAACGCGGTTTTCAACTACCACATAAGTCCCGCTGTGTTGCACTCTTGCATCAAGCAAGCCAGTAACTTGATTGTATCTGCTACTGATAGCCGTACCGTCATCTCTCTGTAACGTTTGGAATGTTCGGTCGCCGACAACGGGAGGTACTGAAACTCTTACGGGTTCAGAAATGGGACGACTGAACTCAATCCTGTAAGATTGTACTCTCGGATTTCTTTCTTGAATAGGAGAATTTAGCGCAACACTGCTTAATCCAAGGATTCCGATTCCTGCGCCGAGAGTTGGCGGAAGTGTGTATTGTGCTGTGAAGTCCCCGTTGTCACTTGTTATGTGTATATACAATGGGGTGTGGGCATTGTTTTCGATAAACTCCATACTGAATGACAGCCCGTAATACGGGGTTCTAATCCATACTTGGTCTACATCAGTCAGCATGGCGGAAGGTTCAACGCGAACATCAACTTGCGCAAAATCAGTGGTTACAAAAAATACATTTGTGTTAAGATAGCGATTTAGCTCTATGTCGTAGGCTTCCAAGAGTGCTTCAATGTATTCAACCACTTCTTGTGCCGTGTCTTGTAGTGCTTCCACGTTTGGACGATTGACTATGATTAGATTGCCGTCGATTTCCATGCTTGCGGCGCGTGCAATTGCGTTTTCAAGAAATTGCGCCAGTAAATCTAAATCATCAGCCGTTAGTGTTGTGTCATCCCCAATCAGATGGTCTACGGCGTTTTGAGCCGCGGCTACAGCACTTTCTGCATCTGTTATTGTGTCGAGTGCTTCTGGGCTTAACGGGTCAATTTCTGGTACAGGGTCTTCGATTGGGTCATATGTTTCTCCTGCTCCTGTTGTTGTGTCGGCTGGTTGGTTTGGCGTTTCTTGTGGCGTATCGCCTCCTCCTCCGCCTGTATCTGGTACGATATTCTGCGGCTCAAACAAAAAGTTGCTTGTGGGCGGATTATTAAGTCCGATGACGTTTATCGTTGATGTCATGTTGTTATGCCGAACGTCAAGGTTTACTAATGCAGGAAGCCCTGTCACATTTACAGACGTTAGTTGGTTGTTTGATGCATCTAAAAATGTCAACGCATCTAGCCCTCTAACGTCCAAGATTCCCGTAAGCAATTGAGAATTTAACCTCAATTCTGTTATGCGTGGGTTTTGTGACCAAGTAACAAATGTCCAGTCGGACGGAACAAAAGAACCATCGGCAGGATTTGCTATTGTTGCGTTAAGACCATTGTTGGCAATGATTGCGTTTATTACAGCTATGTCGTTAGGCGAAAAAATTATTTCGGGCGGGGTTTCATCTGTCCACTCGACTATAAAGCCTAAATATCTGAGATTATGGAATCCCCAATCGAATGCGGCAGGCGGAATAGAATCCCACATGTTTGATAACCAACCCGCAGATGCAAGTTCATTGCGATAAATCATCATTGCATAGTTATCGCCGCTAAAATTGTGCGAACCAGGTGCCCAGTTGGAAAAGCTTGTGTCCTCTCCCGTAAGCCAATTAAATTCGGTTTGCGAAGTTCTGTAGCCTCCAAGCCAATAAACGTTCCTACTGCCTTGCGCAATCAAAGTTTCGATAAACGCTTGTTCCGCAGGGCTTGTTATTGTAGCAAGATGTCCACCAATGCTTTCTGCATAAGCTTGTGCCTCATACCAACTCACACCAGCTTCAAACAGTTGATAGTACCTGCCGTCAAATGGAATTCGACCTGTTATGGGTGCAAAGCCAGCAACAGCCAGATTGTCTATGCTCCAAGAACCTTGTCGCCAACCAGGTACACCACTGGGAATCATTGAGCCAGGGGCATCGTTTTCTCCAAACCAGCCGAAACGTGTTTCGCGAACAGTTCCATCTGGCAGTGTGTCCCCAAGAAGGAATATTTCCGCGTTTCCTTGTCTGGGGTTATTGGGAGACCATGTTGCATTGCCAGCTACAGCAACGGGGTTAGCCGTGCCAGTTGCCCATTGGTTATTTCTACTGCCGTTGGTTGTACCTATCCATATATCTAATGCAACATCGTTTCCCGCTTGCGAGCCGTCAACAGTGGATAAAACCAGACCGTTAATGTCCACAAACGCTCTGCTGGTGAGTGAAAGAAAGCCATTTTGTCTGGCGGGAAGTGCTAAATGCAGATATATTTCATGCCTGTTGGTGTTAGGATTAAGCCACATACCAAGAATACTAAGTTGCTGCGCCAATGGATTGCTTCCTTCGGGTGTAGGCCAGATAACAGTGCTTCCGCTTAAATACACTTGGTTATCTGTGAATCTGAATCCTTCCTGCGCAACTACGCGAACGATATGATGTGCAAGCTCTCCTGGCGACCCGACTACGCCTGCTGACCATGCGCCACTTGGCATGTTCACAAACAAGCTCGGAATATCTTCTGTAATGCGAATGGTGGACAAAGTCACAATATTATTCACCACTTCCGCATCTCCGACAGATTCAATGCGCACACCATTGGCATGAGGCCCAGCTAAATCAGGGGTCGTAAACCCACGCATTACGCTTTCTGTTCCGTCTTGCGCTATAGCAATGAGCCTTACAATAACATTTGAATTGGGATTAGGAACGGCTATAGGTAACTGTGCCCTAATCCAGCCATCATATGCGGGAACAGCACCATTAACCATTATGCTTTCTAGCGACACTGTAGCAGTCGTCCAGTGTTCCATCTGCGAAGTGTCATAACCACGAGCATGTGCATGTAAAGTATCGGCAACACTGAAACCGTTGTCACCCATCATGCGCCGCCTTAAACCATTCGTAAACGCACCACTTAAAACAAATTCCCCCGTAACGGCAGAAATAACAGCATCTGCGAGGGTAGTGCCATCTATGACTCCTCCAAACCCAGGCGCGACAAGAGTTGAGTGCAAAGGTGTACCATGTGGAAGATATGCACCATTAACACTGAACTGATCACCAGTTTCCAGTCTAAACGCTAAATTCCCAGCAACGCCTGTATACCGTTCAGCCCAGCTAGGCACTACTGATGTAGGCCAAGTGCGCGAGTTGGTGTCACGAACAATCCCATCGTTTGAATCTGTCACAACTACAACACCATTCTGTCTGAAAATACGGAAACCCGCATTTTCCCCGCTAACTTCAAATTGCAGAGCCAAGCTTCCACCTACCGGTGCAGGAACGTTGGCAATGAATGCCGCATCAAAGAGTAGTTGATAGTTTAATGCATCATCATTTGGGCGAATAAGTCCCGAAACGTGACTGGGGCGTATAGCCGCAGGACTTGTAAATTCGCCATTTGCAAAAGGAATTATACTTGCAGTGACAGGCAGAATATGTTCCAGAGAATACGCCTCATTTGGTGACACGTTCGCCGCCACTGATAACGGAACAGTCACAATGTTTAATGTCAAAACAAGCACTAGCAAGAAAGCTATGTCTTTGTAACAGATTTTAAGTGCTTTCATTTTCTCTTCTCCTCGCTTCTCTAATAAAATCGACTCCTTTCCAATGCAACCATGTTGCAATATAATTTATCACCTCCAATTCCGAGGATTTGGACGCATTACTGCATCAATATATTCCAAGATGAAATCCCTCACGTTATGTTGTTTTATCGGGAATCATCAGTAGAATCAACAATCACAAACGACAAAATTTCTAAACAATATTGCAAAACATCATTAAATCAAGTATTCTACGTTGATAGCACACTTACAATTTTACAATTGTTTATGGAAGGTGTTTCGTGATGTTAATTGAAAATCCTGTATATGAAACATGGGAAGAAATTGAGAGAAAATATGATGGTTATTGTGTATTCATGGCAAACTGCATTGGCAACATCACACTACCCGAAGGTGGTGAGGTGTGGGGCTATAACAAAAGTCTTGCTGATTTAACGGGCGAAGTGATGCATTTCATTGAATCCGATACCCACAATCTCGGTATGTATACATTCATAACACTAACGGACTTCGGATATACAGGGGGCGTATTGCAGGTGGTGACAGTAGATGATTAAAACTGCTTTTCGCGTACAGTCAACAAAACTTATAACTACGGTTATGTTGAAAGCACACGGGAAAGAAAGCGTATTTCCTTACAATGCGGTATTTGACCCTGGTTGTACCATGACAACCATATCTCACAGACTTTTTGAACGTCTAGCATACCCGCTCAAAGACCCTGCAAACATCAGACTAATCGGCATAAACGGAGAAAGCAAAGGCGTAAGCACGATAATTGACTATTTTGAGATAGGCGGTGTCAACCTTGGCAGTGTGCGAGTAGCTGTCGGAGAAGTACACCCAAACTTTGAAAACAGCATCATATTGGGAATGAATATACTGTTGTGGTACGATTTTGCCGTAACACACTCAACAAAGACAATTGCATTGCTTGAACGCAGATTTAAAAACCGAGATATGTCTGCGCGATTCACAATGAAGAACATAATGATTGCAAACTTGGCGATAGACGAGATTACAAATGAAGGTTTATGTTAAATAAGGAACGCCATGAATATAAACGGAGTCAAGGGTAGGATGGTGCATTGGTGTTTTTCCCAATGCACCACCTTTTACTCTGTTTAATCACGTTCGTCTATATTTGCTGTACCTTTATATTGGCAGACACCACTTGATTCAAGATTCAGTAGGGAAAACTACCATATTCGTCTGTATACACGATACAGCATTAAAGCCGCATCACCGCGAGTTATTGTATCGCGTGGTGCGAAACGTCCATCAGCGCGGGGTACTATCAAGTTTTCGCGAGCCGCCAATGCAAGGTCGTCTACGCTCCAATTTGCTAATTCGTTTGCATCTGTAAATCGTTGTTGCAACTCTTGTTGCGGATTTGCAGGTGTGCGGAAACGGGCTTCGGTGCGCAAAATGCGTGCGCCTAGTACAACCAACTGCTCGTTGGGCATGTTCATAGTTGGACTGAATACATTATTTCCTGTGCCTTCCATAAGACCATGTTGTCTGGCACTGCCTGCAAAGCTGAAAAACCAGTCGTTTCGCGAAACATCAACAAAACCACCGTCTGCATTTTCATCATGAATACCCAACATACGTACTACGATAGCGGCAAATTGAGCGCGGTTTATTGGGTCATCGGGGGAAAACTGTAACGGCGCAACGCCTTCCAGTATTCCTTGAGATGCTAACACACGAATGGCGTTTTGCATTTCTGCCGAACGATGAAGAATATCAGTGAAGTCTACTTGATTCTCGACTACTACATATCTTCCGCTGTGTTGCACTCTTGCGTCAATGAAACCAGTAACTTGATTGTATCGGCTACTTACAACCCTTCCGTCATCGCTCTTTAATGTCTGGAAAGTACGGTCGCCTGCAACAGGAGGTACTGAAACTCTTACAGGTTCAGAAACTGGACGACTAAATTCAATTCTATAAGCCTGTAATCTTTGCCTGTTTTGTGGGATTGGAGCGTTCAGTACAGGACTGTTTAAGATTCCAATTCCAACACCAAGAGTTGCCGGCAGTGTGTATTGTGCTGTAAAGTCCCCGTTTTCGCTGGTTATGTGGATATACAGAGGCGAGTGAGCATTGTTTTCGATAAACTCCATACTGAACGAAAGCCCGTAATATGGGGTTCTAATCCATACTTGGTCTACATCTGTCAGCATGGCGGAAGGTTCAACGCGAACATCAACCTGCGCAAAATCGGTGGTAACAAAGAATACGTTTGTGTTAAGGTAGCGATTTAGCTCTATATCGTAGGCTTCCAACATAGCTTCCACTTGCTCAACCACTTCCTGCGCTGTGTCTTGCAATGCTTCCACGTTGGGACGATTGACTATGATTAGATTGCCGTCAATTTCCATACTTGCGGCGCGTGCTATTGCGTTTTCAAGAAATTGCGCAAGCAAATCCAAGTCATCACTGGTTAGTGTTACGTCATCTCCAAGCAGATGGTCTACGGCGTTTTGAGCCGCGTCAACAGCACTGTCTGCATCTGTTATTGTGTCGAGTGCTTCTGGGCTTAACGGGTCAACTTCCGATACAGGGTCTTCAATTAGGTCGAGTATTTCCCCTGTTTCTCCCGTTTCGGTTGTCGTGGTATCTGCTGGTTGTTCTGGTGTTTCTTGCGGTGTATAACCACCGCCGCCACCAGTTTCGGGTATGGCGTTTTGCGGCACGAACTGGAAATTGGTTGTAGGTGGATTGCTATATCCTATGACGTTTGCCGTTGATGTCATATTGTTATACCGAACATCAAGGCTTATTAGCGCGGGTAGTCCTGTCACATTTACAGACGTAAGTTGGTTATTTGATGCAACCAAACCCACTAGAGAATTTAATCCGCGTACATCTAAGTTCCCTGTCAGTGATTGCGAACCTAAATGCAGTTCTGATATGCGCCTATGACTTGTTGGTGGAGACCACGATGCAAATGTCCAATCGGCAGGCACAAACGAACCATCAGCGGGATTTGCAATTGTCGCGTTAAGACCATTGTTGGTAATAATCGCGTTTATTACCGCAATATCATTGGGGGAGTAGATGATTTCATGTTGGTAGCCATTTGGTCGCGTAAACTGAACAGGGTTGCTCAACTCGCTAGACAGAAATGGCGAGTTAGTTATGGTTCTGCGAACCTGTATGGTGTAAGTTGCACCAGGTATCATTGGGTTAGTGAAGCTACTCTCGTTATTTACGAACCTCGAATCGTAGTGTAACAAGTCGAATGTATTATCCCACGCAACGCCATTAACTATTGTTGTCGCTCTTGCAACAATCCCAGTTCGTATACCATTCAAGTAAATCCATGCGTTTCCGTCTGCAAGAAGTTCATCCGTAACGGTAATAATTCCGTCTGACAAGCTAATGATTGGTGTCGGAAATTGACGTGGAGTATAAAGAGCCGTGTTGCTGAACTCGCTTGGCAAAAATTCACCACTTGCGTCTATTACTCGAACCCTTATTGCATATGTTTCACCTGCTGTAAAGTGATTTCGCCCAAACACATTTAACAAATTGTAGTTGTAGAAATGTGTAGTTCCGCCGCCAGATGGCGATGTCGTTATCAAGTCGTTATCAAGAAAAAATTCATGCCTTATATTCGCAACACTCGCTCCAGTAGGTATGGCGGCATATTCTACATGCAGCCTGCCATTTTCAGCGCGGATTACAGGCGTTGGCATGGATTCAGTGAAATTCGCATTAGCAACCGTTTGCCAAACCCATGTATCTGCCATTGTTGCGCCATCAAAATTCTCCACTAATGCAACAGATGTGAAAATGTATTCACCTTGTGGGTTGTTTACCGTACCAGTGCCAACATTTCGCCAATAGCCAGTAAATGTGTCGTTTGTTGGCACGAAAGGCATCCCGATATTCCAAACAAAATGGAAATGCTCACCAAATGCAAGCCGATTTAGGTGACTTGTAAAACCAAAAGTTAAACCGCCAAGCATATTGTCCATAGCAATTACGTTGCGCGTGTCAAAGCCAGATAAGTCAAGCGCAGTAAGCTGATGCATTTCAAACATCCCAGACATATTCGTCACATTGCCTGTATTAAAGTTGGAAACGTCCAAGCTTATCAAACTATTTATTCCAGAAAACATTCGGAACATGTGTAAGCGTCAAATAGAGGCGCGTCTGTACAGAGGCCGACGAGAAGCGTATACGCTTCTCGTCGGCCTCTGTACAGACGCGCCTCTATTTGACGCTTAGGGAGTGTTGCCACTATAAAAAACTAACAAGATGTGATAAAATTTGGCAATGAAGATAACAGTAGAGCAATACAACAGGATGAAGCATATGCTACCAACCCAACGAGGAAATGTAAGCG
>Ga0123355_10009416_pt1 | contig 14846 bp, 12 predicted proteins | sample TergutEmb28metaG_3_FD_89872 | JGI IMG/M metagenome (GOLD analysis project Ga0123355, IMG submission 89872) | Embiratermes neotenicus P1 segment gut microbial communities from Petit-Saut dam, French Guiana - Emb289 P1 | ecosystem: Host-associated > Arthropoda: Insects > Digestive system > Gut ...
CCCAAAGGCACGCAAGGAGGAGTTGATGCAGCAGTGTGGAAAAATTGCAAGTTATCGGTCATGGTTTTGGAGTACGCTAGCTATACAAGTTACATTGGACGGTTTTTAGTTTATGTGACTATAGTATGCAAGCTCGCCCGCCAAGCACATATCGTACATTTACATAGATACTCTTTTTGGATTCACCAGCTGCATCTTGCCCCTTAAAAAGTCTACAATTTGCCCACCAAGCTCGGTAATAAGCACATGGGCATCATCTGTTTTATCGTGACCTATATCACATTTTAGCGTGTTGTAATAGGCTCTAAAATATTCGGTAGCAAGGTTAAATTTTGAAATTCCAAGGTTTACTGCCTTACGAATCTGGCCGTCTGGAATATCCGAACTGCCATGAAGCACAAGGGGAATATTAACGGAATTGCGTATTGCTTTAATACGTTCAAAATCTAGGTTTGGGGTTTGTACATATGGGCCATGAGCGTTACCTACTGCAATGGCAAGAGCGTCGCAGTTTGTTAATTCTACAAACTCACGCGCTTGAGTGGGGTCTGTAAAAAGGTCGCTGTTTGTCATGCTGGTTGCACTGCTGCCAAAACCTACATGACCAAGTTCCGCTTCAACATCTATATCAAAAACATGGGCAGTGCGTACAACAGCGGCAGTTAGAGCCACATTTTCTTTATATGGTAGGGCAGAGCCGTCTACCATAATTGATGGGTAACCGTTTCTTATACCACCTACCGCTATTTCATAGCTTGGGGAATGATCCAAATGAACAGCAACAGGAACCGATGCTTTTTGCGCTAACGATTTTGCCATGTAAGCAATACAATCCTGTGGCACAAAGGTATCGTAACCCGGGTAAAATTGAATAATTACCGGCACATTTTCTTGTTCTGCCGCGGTTATTGCCCATTTAATTGTCTCGAAATTAAATGTGTTAATTGCAAGCACACCGTATCTGTTTTCTGTTGCATGGTCTAAAATTGTTTTTAATTTTACCAGTGACATTTATTATTCTCCTCTGTTTGTAAATACCCACAATTCGTTTACGCCCATGTGCATCTCGTTAATTATTTCACTCAAAGGCCAGCCGTGAACATTTTGCCCAACGTCAGCTCTTATTGGGGTTTCCACTAATACGTTACTATTGGCTGTAACACCATGCAGCAAAGCAAAATGCCCACCTATCCCATGTGGGATAATTGTGAACAGACCCTGTGTGCCCGCCCTGGCACCGGGACTGTTTTGCGACTGTACAGATGTTATTATTATTGCGCCGTCCCGCAGGGCGTTTAGAATTTCGTCATCGTTATTAATGTGAATTGTACGGAAGTTTACCCCAAAATGGTCATGCATAACGGGGCTGGTAAACAGGGAATGGGCACTGCCAATGCCGTCTACATAAAAACGTTGGCCCCACGTGGCTACATAGCATGGCCATACCTCTACACCTGTTAATGTAGAGACCATCATTGCAACGGCTACAGGACCGCAACCGCCGCTGCCCACGGTAAAACTGCCAAAAGGTACGTCCCGCCAGCGTGGGTCGCGCTGATAAAGGCGTACAACTCTGCTGCGCGTGGTTATTTGCACCGTTCTTGTTGCTTCATGCCAGTCAACGGCAAAACCCACACTTTCCAAAACAGGGCGGATTGGCAACATGGTGGTATCATTAATAATTTGCGGAGGAACGGGCATACTGTGAACCGTGCCATTGTTTGTAAAAATTCTGCTGCCAATGGTTAGTATCAGGGTGTAATTGTTATTTGATAATGTAATTTGCCTGCTGCGCGGGTTCCAGCCCACATCAAAGCCAAGTTGTTCGAACACGCCGCGGGCAGGGGTAAGCACCCTGTCATTAACAATAACCGGGGGCTGACCGCTAAAGTTTAAACGGCTATCGTTTATGGTAACGCTAATATTCGAAGTTGCGCCAACGGGGATTGCCGACGGGATTAGCAGCAAAACAATAATAAGTAATAATGTTGTTTTTTTCATTCTATAACCTCATTTGTCAAACATAAAATATAGATGTATACTAGCGGAAAACAAGAAGGAGGAAAAATTTATGTTAATTGTAACAACAGACAACATCCCCGGCAAAAACATAGAAATTCTTGGAATGGCACGTGGGAATGTTGTAAGGGCAAAACACATTGGCCGCGATATTGCGGCAGGCTTTAAAACCATAGTAGGTGGAGAAATTAGGGGCTACACAGAACTTATGAACGAAGCCCGCGACGTGGCCACGCAACGCATGGTTGAACATGCAAAACATTATGGCGCAGACGCCATTGTGTGCGTACGTTTTGAAACATGTAGTATCATGGGCGGTTCCAGTGAAGTTATGGCATATGGTACCGCGGTAAGATTCGTTTAACCATCGCAATTATTATATTGTGATGCGAGTGTAATTGCAAATAAGATTCAGATGGTGACTCACAGTCACCATCTGAATTTTTTTTATTAGGTGAAGGATGAGATTTTTCAAGCGGCATGATTTTGTGTGGATTGTTTTTCTACGAATTGAATTGGCATTATAGTACCGGCATTCAATCTACTGCGTTACATTGGACGATTTTCAGCTTATATGACTATATTTTTCATCCAATGCGGTAGATTTTTTCGTGCTTGGAATTCTGTTGTCACTGAATTGTAAAATTCTATTGCAAATATGCCTATTATGTAGTAATGTGAGTTATGGAGATATGGCATATTCATACAACAAAGCGACCGCTTCACGTATGCCTTAGTTCAAAATTTTGTATCAGGAGGAGTTTAATGAAAACAGTACAAACCCCTATACCCACAGGAGCCATGGGTTGGTCCGCTATTGGTGAGGAAGAAATCGCCGCCGTGACCGCGTTATTAAAAGAGCCGCAAAATTTATTTCGCGTACGCGAAGGTGGCCTAAGTGAATGTAACAAGCTTGAAAAAGCTATTTGTGAAAAAACCGGCATGGCTCATTCTTTGTTTGTATCATCCGGCACAGGAGCGTTGTCGTGTTGTTTAACCGGTTTTGAAGTAGGCCCCGGTGACGAAGTTATTGTTCCGGCTTACACATTTATAGCTACTGCGGCGGCTGTTATAGACATAGGTGCTGTACCCGTTATTGCCGAAATTGACGAATCTCTTGGTATGTGCCCGATTGATCTGGAAAAGAAAATAACCCCATACACAAAAGCGGTTATTGTAGTAAATATGGTAGGCGTACCCGCACGTTTAGACGCTTTGCGCGCAGTTTGTAAAAAGCATAATTTAGTATTAATCGAAGATAACTGCCAAGCCATTGGCGCAACCTATAAAGGCAAATATTGCGGCGTAGAATCTGATGCGGCTGCTTGGAGCACCAACTTCTTTAAAGTAATTACCTGTGGCGAAGGCGGCGTGTTTATGACCAATAATCCGCAAGCTTTCCAACGCGGGGTTTATATGTCCGACAACGGGCTAAACTCTGTTGGCCAAGGGCACCCGCACAGCACGGATATTAAGCCGTTTTCACGCAGCGGCATTAGAGGTAACGAAATTGCCGCATCTGTACTAAATGTACAAGTAGGCAAGCTTGACTCCATGCTTTCACATACACGCGCGCTTAAAAAGCGTTTGTTCTCTAAACTTAACACACCCATTAACTACAAACCGCAATATGTAGACGACCCTGAAGGTGATTGCGGCTTCTGCATAAACCTTATTTTGAACGATATAAACAAAGTTGGCGACGTTATTAAAATGGCGGAAGCCGAAGGCTTGCCGCTACACAGAATGTACGAAGCAAAACTATACGCCGGCGGCGACTTGCATATTTATTCAAACTGGACCCCTGTTATGGATAAGGTAAGCCCCACCGCGGCAGGTTATCCATGGAAAGACCCTGCCTATAAAGGCAATGTAGAATATTCAAGGGATATGTGTCCAAACACCCTGAATATCCTAGGCCGTACAGTGCGCATTCTCCTGAATATTAACATGACCGATGTTAATATTGACGAGTTTGCCGCCGCAATTAACAAAATAGACAGCGCGTTATAATAATGAGGCTTGGAATAGGCCGCGAAATTATTACACCTGATATTGGCGGCTTGCTTTTTGGTTACAACAACCATACAAGAAGTGAATCCGTCCTTGACGACCTTGATGTAACCGCTTTTCTTATGAAAACGGAAGATACGTCGGCACTTTTAATCGGCTTTACGGTATGCCTTATCCACGATACCCTTGTTAAGGAAATTAGCCAGAAGGCCGCGGCCATAGCGGGTATACCTGCAAGTCACGTAATTGTAAGCGCGACCCATACCCATTCCGGTCCGCAAACAACCAGGTATTTTCCGTCTTTTGGCGATATAGACCGGGAGTATGTCGACAAAGTTTTTATCCCAAAATGCATGCAGGCTGTGGAAACCGCTACCGCAAACATGAAACCGGTCAAGGTTGGCATTGGCACCACCCATTCGACGGTAGGTATCAACAGACGGCAATTGCAGGCAGATAACACCATAGCCTTTGGCAACAACCCATGGGACCACTACGACCCTACTATGACGGTTATCTCGTTTGCGGATGCGGATAAAAAACCGATTGCTAACATCATACATGTTGGGGCTCACTGCACCGCAATTGGCAATACCCGCGACATTACACGCGATTGGGCTGGAGTAATGGTAGATCGTGTTGAAGCCCAAACGGGTGTTATGACAATGTTTATCAACGGCACACTTGGCGACGTTGCCCCGCGCATGGCAAACAGTGGTTCTGTCGGCAATTTAAAGCTTATGCAGGAAGTGGGCGGCTTAGCGGGTATTGACGCGATGCGTGCGTTTAATACCATCAAGGCCTATTATGACGAGCCATTGCAGGTGGTTTGCGGCGCATTGGAAGTCCCGTATGTACCGGCAATTTCAAAAGAAGAAGCTGCGGCAATGCTTGATTCTTGTAACGATTGGGACAGGTTTAAGCAATCGTCCCTGGCGACGCTTTTACAAATGTATGAAGATGGCGAGCCGGGTCCAGACAGTTTAAGCTACGACCAAGTGCTTTTTTGTATTGGTCATGTTGTGCTGGTCCCGTATCCGTTTGAGGTGAGTTCGGAAATTGGCTTGCGCCTGCGTAGCTACAGCCCATTTGCGCATACTTTGACAATGAGCTGTACAAACGGCAGTTTTTCCTATCTTCCGGCTGAAAGTCAAATTTGCCGCGGCGGGTATGAAATAGACTCGTTTCTGTGGTTCCGCCCCCGGCAAATGCCGCATAATGCCGACTTTTTGTTGGTTGAACAGAATTTGAAGCTCATTTCGCAATTTTAAACGCGCCGTCTCGCTCCCCGAAGGAAGCGAAGGCAGGATTTATTATAAGGACAGTGAGCGCAGCGAACGCTTCCCGTCCTGGCCTGCTGTAGCGGCGGGGCTTCATGCGAACACGTAGCGAAGCGAAGTGGGAGAGGGGCAGCGCCCCATTTAAAATAGGAGGAAACATGAAATCCACAATGAAAGCAATTATGCTAGAAGCACAAAACACCGTAAACATGAGAGAAATACCCATCCCAGCCCCCGGCAAAGGCGAAATTCTAATACAAACCAAAGCCGCGACTGTCTGCACATCCGACATCCTGGACATGAAAAACAGCATCTTCACAATGGATTTGCCAATTGTTATGGGTCATGAAGCCGCAGGCATAGTAGCCGCCATTGGCGAAGGCGTAACAGAAGTTAAAGTTGGCGACGAGGTTGCCGTACATCCGGTAATGCCGTGCAACAGTACATGTCCGTCCTGCCAAGTTGGCCTAAACCACCTATGCGACAACATGGAGCATTTGGCATTTAACCGCCCCGGCGTTTTTTCTGAATATTTTGTTACCCGTCCGGATTGCGTTCGCATTAAACCGCCAAGTATTTCTTTCCCGCTGGCAAGCCTAATGGAACCTGTTTGCGTTTGCCTAGAAGCTATTAACCGCGCCCAGGTAAAAGAAGGCGGTCGTGTTCTTATAGTTGGTGACGGCCCATTTGGGATAATGGTATCCAGACTATGCGCAACAAGAAAACCAAAGCAAATAATACATGCCGGTAGGCATGACGGCCGCCTAAGCTTTGCCAAAGGCGAACTTGTTACAACAATTAACGAGAAAAATACCCCCGACATGGTAAAAGCAATAGCCGACCTTACCGGTGGCGAAGGTATCGACTCTGCGATACTGTGCGTATCAAACCCTGCCGCACTTGATTTGTGTATAGAAGTATTACGCTCACGCGGTGTGGTTGTTGTATTCTCTGCCCTAGACGGCAAAACGCCTGTGGATTTGTTAAAAGTTCATCTAAAAGAGTTGACCATCACAGGCTCAAATAACGACGAGAATTTTATGGATGACGCAGTTCGCTTGCTATCCGACCCAGCATTTGACCTAAACGGCATTGTTACACACGAAGTTCCATTCGATGAATGGAAAGATGCCTACCGCCTTGCAGAGTTTGACAGAGAAAAATGTTTGAAAGTTAGTATGATATTGTAAAAGGAGAGATTATTATGGCATTACCGGTTGCAGTACAACTTTATTCGGTAAGAGACGACCTTACCAACGATTGCGCAGGCACCCTAAAAAAAGTGAAAGACATGGGTTACGACTATGTCGAATTTGCAGGCCTTTGGGGCAAAACCGCAGAGGAAGTAAAAAAACTTCTTGACGATGCAGGGCTTAAAGCAGTTTCCGCCCATGTGCCCTACGACGCCTTTATGGCAGATTTGGACAAAACCCTTGCCGACTACAAGCTTTTAGGTTGCGAATTTGTAAGCATCCCATGGCTTGACGCGAAAGTAGCCCCTGGTGGCGAAGATTTTGGCACTATAGTCGATAGCATTTTAAAAATAGGAAAAGCAGCCAAAGCCGTAGGCCTTACACTGCTTTACCACAATCACGACTTCGAATTTAGAAAAGTCGGCGACGCATATGGCCTTGACGTGCTGTACGACACCATTCCCGCCGAGTTTTTAGCTACGCAAATTGACACATGCTGGGTTAAAGTTGCAGGTCTTAATCCTGCGGAGTATGTGCGCAAATACAAAGGTCGTGCGCCTGTTGTTCACCTAAAAGATTTTATTATGGGCGACAAAGTTGGCGACAAATTGTACGAGCTTATTGAAGGTGAAGGTGCAGATGACGACGGCAAAGGCGACTTCGATTTTAGGCCACTTGGGCAAGGGCTGCAAAACATCCCAGAAATACTTGAAGCAAGCCTATATTCAGGTGCAAAATATGTAGTTGTTGAACAAGACCAGTCGTCCACTTGCCCACCCCTTGAGGCTGTAAAGGCAAGCAGAGATTATCTAAAATCATTAGGCTGGTAAGGGGACAAATATGAAAATTACAAAAGTTGTAACACGCAATGTTCGCATACCGCTGGTGCATCCGGCAAAATGGTCTGGCGGAATACGCCGTGCCGCGCCCGCGATAATTTTGGAAATTCATACAGACGAAGGCATTGTAGGCCTTGGCGAATGCGTTGGTCCTACAATTCCTACCCTTGCCACAATTGTTAACGAGGAATTTGCCCAATTTTTAGTTGGACAAGACCCCCTTCGTGTGGAACTGTTGACAAGACGTTTGGAAGAATTTTCACGCAATTATATAAAAACGGCCTACCATGCCATATCTGGCATTGAAATGGCACTGTTAGATATCAAAGGCAAATGGCTTAACACGCCTGTTTATCAGCTTTTAGGTGGCGCATGTAAAAAAGAAATTGGCTGGGCCGGTTATCTTTTTATAGACGCCCCCGAAGTTAACGCAAAGCGTGCCCTAGAATACAAAAACCAAGGCTACAAAGAAATAAAGATAAAAGTCGGCCGCGATTTACAAGAAGATGCAGATACTTTGGCCGCAATCCGTGATGCAATTGGCAACGATATTAAAATTCGCATTGACGCAAACATGCACTGGAGTTTGCCTACGGCAATTAAATGGATTAAGGCCTTGGAAAAATACAACATCCAATATGTTGAGCAGCCCATGCCTGACTACGACCTGGACGGCCTTGCCGCCCTGCGCCGCGCGGTTGACGTTCCTATTGCCACAGACGAGAGCTGTAGCTCTGTAGAGCGTGTTCTGGAAATGATAAAGCGTGACTCCTGCGATGTGTTTGTTGTTTATGTATCAGAATCTGGTGGGCTAACCCGTGCGCGCACCATTGCATCTATTGCAGACGCTGTTGGCAAATGGTGTGTAATGGGCACCTGGGCGGAAACAGGCGTTGCCACAACAGCGGCGGCTCATGTAATTGCTTCTACCACAAACTTTGCCTTCTGCAACGACTCCCATTACATGCTTCAAGCAGACGATATTCTCAAAAATCCACTTAAAATTGTGAACGGCGCAACAGCCCTTCCGGAAGGTCCGGGTCTTGGTATAGAGCTTGACCCGCAAAAGATGGAATCATTTGAGAAATACGAGGTGCGCGAATCGGTATTCTTTGATGATGTAAGCGATGAAGAAATGCCAAGAATTGGGCAGATAATGTAATAGATCTGTTCTCTATAATCACATAAACTAAAAACTGTCCAATGTAACTTGCAATTTTTCCGCACTACTTCGTCAGCAAGTTGATTGCTTGCAATCAACAACTCCTAGCGTACCTTTGGGTACGCGTCGTCGTCGCTTCCTCGTATTGCGTCAAATTACTGCGTTACAGTGGACGATTTTCAGCTTATATGACTATTAAACCTCATTCCGGCGTCTGCGCGACAAATTTCCCGACATGCTGCGTCGGCGATTTCTTGCTTCTAATAACCACAAACCATTTTGCATATAATCGCATGAACCAAAACCGTCCAACATTGGACGGTTTTCAATATTTGGTTTTTTGTGGTGGATCCGAATGGCGACAGTGATATTTAAGGAGATTCTATATGTATCAACAAATAATTTTAGCGTCCGGGTCGCCACGGCGACGGCAGTTGCTGGAACAGGCCGGAATTTCCCATAAAGTAATTGTAAGCAATGCCGACGAAACCGTGGATGGCCTGCCTGATGAGCAGGTTAAGGAGCTTGCCATTCGTAAGGCGCATGCGGTGATTCCCATGCTTGAGCCAGATACAGACGCAATTATAATTGCCGCAGATACTATCGTTTTTATTAATGGCGAAGTGCTAGGCAAGCCCGAAAACCGTGACCATGCGTTTGAAATGTTAAAAAAACTGTCAGGGAATACACACGAGGTTTATACCGGGGTTGCGATAGTACGCCATCCGTATAATTCGTGGGATGGTGCCCACATTGCTCCGCCGATTACAGATATGTACGTTTTCGCCGACAAAACAGAAGTTACCTTCCGTCACCTGTCCGATAGGGAGATTTTTGACTACATCGCCACCGGCGAACCATTCGATAAGGCCGGTGCCTACGGCATTCAGGAGCGTGGCTCTGTTTTGGTAGACCGGATAAATGGCGATTTTTATACCGTAATGGGGCTTCCAATTTCCAAGGTATATACAGCATTGGAGCAATTTAGATGAAACATATGATCCCATATTGGCGAAAATATCAGGCTCAGATTTTGCTGGCGTTTTTCTTTCTTTTCGCCGGCGTTATTTTGGATTTGATGCTGCCCGCCATTGTTTCCCGCGTGATAGACAATGGCGTAATGGAAAATGACATTACCACGGTAATTCGTCTGGGGTTTGTAATGCTTGGGGTTACGGTGGTTGGTGCGGGTTTTGCCATTGGACGGTGTATTATTTCCAGTCGCGTTTCGCAACAGTTTGGCGCAGATTTGCGGCTGGATTTGTTTGCCTACATAAACAAATTTTCCTTCGCGGCCTTGGGTTCCAAGGAAACCGCGGGGCTGATAACACGCATGACAAACGATACGTCTCAACTTGTTAGCTTTACAAACAGCTTGATGCGTATTTTTTTGCGTGCTCCTGCCATTTTGGTTGGGGCTATTGTTTTAACCGTTTTGCTTAACCCACGCCTTGCCATTGTTCTTATTGGTGTGGTGCCAATTATCGCAATTCTTATGTACATAAGCTTGAAGGTGACGTTTCCGCTTTTTACAAAAATGCAAACCGCGCTGGATAAAAACAATTCTGTTATACGAGAATACCTGTCAGGAGTGCGGGTTGTAAAAGCGTACAATACCTTTGACCAGGAAGTAGAGCGGTTTGATATGTCGAACACCAACCTTGCGATGGTGTCGATAAAAGCACAGCGTACGGTTGGAATATTTTTCCCCATAATTTCCTTTGCGGTTAATATGGGGCTGGTTGTTACATTGTGGCTTGCCCGAGGCTGGATTTACGATTCCACCATGCAAGTTGGGCAAATTGTGGCCTTTTTGAATTATATGATGCAGATATCACTCGCGCTTAGGATGATTTTTAATGTGTACCAGATGTTCATCCGCGCAAAGGCATCGGCAGTAAGGGTAGGGGAGATATTGGAAGAAGATGTTGGGGATTCCACCACACATCATCCCGTGCTTAATCACTGTAAAAGTATGGAACATCAGTGTGGCGGACAGCCGGAGGGAACACGCCTTAGTCAGGATGGCGATATATTCCAAAATAGCATGACCCTCAACAACTGTATCCGCTTTAAGAACGTAACATTCACATACCCCGGAGGAAGTAATCCTGTGCTAACCGATATCAGCTTCGACCTGCCTGCGCGGGAGATGCTGGGCATTTTAGGTTCTACAGGCAGCGGGAAAACATCCCTTGTGCAATTGATTCCCGCATTTTACACGCCTGACCGCGGATGTGTAATGGTTGGCGGCAAGCCCACAACCGAACTTGACACGGACGTGCTTCGCAGTTCAATTGCCTATGTCGCGCAGCAGAACACAATTTTTTACGGTACCATAGCCGATAACATTCGCATGGGCAAAGCCGACGCCACCTTGGAAGAATTAGAAGCCGCCGCCCGCAAAGCCGGGGCATACGATTTTATAATGGCAAACCCTGCCGGTTTTGACACGATAGTTGGCCAAAAGGGTGTGAATTTATCGGGCGGGCAAAAACAACGGATTGGCATTGCCCGCGCTTTGGTTCGCAATGCACCAATTCTGATACTTGACGACTGCGTTTCTGCCGTAGATGTGGAGACCGAGGCAGGTATAATGAACGCCATAATGAACGACGCTGCCACCTGCATTGTGATAACGCAAAGGGTCTCTACCGTAATGAACTTAAAGCATATTTTGGTGCTGGATAATGGGAAGGTGGCCGGCCTTGGCGACCATCAGCAGCTAATGGAGACATGCGAAATTTACAAGGAAATGTTTGCGGTAAAGTATAGCTAGCACACTCCAAAACCATGAATGATAACTTGCAATTTTTCCACACTGCTGCATCAACTCCTCCTTGCGTGCCTTTGGCACGCAGCGTCGTCGTTTTTTTGCATTGTGTCAAATTGCTGCGTTCTCGCTCACGGTTTTGAAGTGCGCTAGCTATAAATAGACCTGTTCCAAAGCCTGCTTTTGGTGAATGCGCGAGCAAATTTTTTGAGATGCAAGAAATCGCCGACGACGCATATTCGGGAGAATATATGCTAGGAGGCGATGACGCAGCATGTCGGAAAATTTGCTCGCGCAGACGCCGGAATGAGGTTTTGGAACAGGTCTAATATAAAATTTGTTGCATTTTCTCTGGCTTACGCTATAATTTAACTGAAAATCAAAATTTCTAGGAGGATTCAAGATGGCAGAAAAATTAAGAGTTGGCATAATTGGTTGCGGCGGTATCGCAAACGGCAAGCATTTGCCAAGCATGAAAATTTCAAACAAGTTTGAAATCGTAGCATTTTGCGACATCGTTGAAGAAAGAGCAACAAAAGCTGCCGCAGAGTACGGTACCGCTGATGCAAAAGCTTACACAGATTACAAAAAACTTTTAACAGACAAAACAATTGATGCAGTGTATGTACTTACGCCAAACAAATCTCACTCGTTTATTTCTATCGACGCGATGGAGGCCGGCAAGCATGTACTGTGTGAAAAGCCAATGGCTAAAACCGCAAAAGAAGCTCGCGAAATGGTTGCCGTGTCAAAAAGAACAGGTAAAATTTTGACAATTGGCTATCAAAACCGTTATGCAGCAAACACATGGCACCTTAAAGAAGCCGCCGACCGTGGCGACTTTGGCGACATTTATTTTGCCAGAGGTCACGCACTTCGTCGTCGCGCAGTACCTACATGGGGTGTTTTCTTAAATGAAGAAGAACAAGGCGGCGGTCCGTTAATCGACATCGGTACCCACGCCCTTGACATGACCCTTTGGATTATGAACAACTACAAACCTAAAACAGTAGTGGGCAATATCTACCATAAGCTAAACAGCAACGGCGTTTGCGGTAACACATTTGGCAACTGGGATCCGAAAGAATTTACGGTAGAAGACTCTGCCTTTGGTTTTATTACTATGGAAAATGGTGCAACAATTATTTTAGAGTCCAGCTGGGCACTTAATGTTTTGGAATATGCGGAAGCGCAAACAACCATATGCGGCACAAAAGGCGGCGCAGACATGCGTGACAACGGCGTTCGCATTAATGGCGACGACCTTGGCCGCTTGTACGAAAAAGTTCCTAATTTAAGCGGCGGCAGCGGCGTTGCTTTCTATGAGGGTGCGTCCAGTGACCCGGGTGTTACAGAACAAATGGTGTTCTACAACGCAATTACAAAAGGCTCTGACCTTGTAATTCTTCCGGAACAAGCATGTGTAGTAACCGAAATTTTGGAAGCTATATACGAATCTGCAAGAACAGGAAAAATGGTTACGTTTTAATCTTAATGGGGCTCTGCCCCAAACTCCGCTGCTCCGCAGGGCCGGACGGGAAGCGTTCGTTGCACTCACTGTCCTTTTTCAGGACGGGAAGCGTTCTCTACGCTCACTGTCCTTATAATAAATCACTGCTACGCTTCCTTCGGGAGCGATGGGGCCGCTTAACTAGGAGGAATTATGGCCAGACCAGTAACATTATTTACAGGTCAATGGGCAGACTTGCCTTTTGAAGATGCCTGTAAGCTTATATCATCTATGGGTTACGACGGTGTAGAGCTGTGCACATGGGGCGACCATTTGGACGTTTTTGCCGCCACAAATGACCCGGAATATCTTAAAAAGCACAAGGCCATACTTGATAAATACGGTCTGTGTTGCCATGCAATTAGCTGTCACCTTGCGGGCCAGTGTGTGGGTGACTTACTTGACCCGCGTCACGATGGTTTTGCGCCTACGCACCTTGCAGGTAATGCCGAGGGCATTCGCCAGTGGGCAATAGAGCAGGTTAAACAAACCGCTCGCGCCGCCAAGGCAATGGGAGTAAAAGTCGTAACCGGCTTTATGGGAAGCCCAATTTGGAAATATTGGTACTCGTTCCCGCAAACAACAGAAGCAATGGTGGAAGCCGGTTTTGACGAAATTGTCGAGCTGTGGACCCCTATCTTTGACGTATACGACGAATGTGGCGTACGCTTTGCACTTGAAGTGCATCCGACGGAAATTGCGTTTGACTATTACAGCACACAAAAATTGTTTGAGAAATTTAATAACCGCCCAACTTTGGGTCTTAACTTTGACCCAAGCCATCTGTTATGGAACATGATGGACCCTGCGGTTTTTGCTCGTGACTTTGCGAAGAAGATCTACCATGTGCACATGAAAGATGTAAAGATGAACCTGGATGGTCGCAACGGTATATTGGGTTCGCATTTAACATTTGGCGATACCCGCCGCGGCTGGAATTTTGTATCACTTGGCCACGGTAATGTAGACTTTGACGCGATTATTCGCGAACTGAACCAAGTCGGTTACACTGGCCCACTTTCGGTTGAATGGGAAGACTCCGGCATGGATCGCGTGTTTGGCGCAACCGAAGCCTGCGAGTTTACTAAAAAAATTAACTTTAGTGCGTCCAATGTGGCGTTTGATGCGGCATTGGCAGTGGATTAAGCAAGTGACTATGAAAAAAGGCTTGTGGACAAAACGTCCACAAGCCTTTTTTTAGATGGATGGAGAATATCTGGGTCGAACTGGTGACCTCGCAGTTACGAATGTTGTCATACTATTCTCAATTAGGAAGTTGTAGTCACAGGAACGCAAAACCGTCCATTCTTGCTTGCAATTTGTGCACACTACTGCGTCAACTGTTCCTTGCGCACCGCGCGGTGCGCCGCGTCACAGTTTCCTTGTATTGCACAAAAATTGCTGCGCAATAATTGGACAGTTTTACATTCCTGTGACTATATATTTTGCTACTGCTCATAAACGTTCACGGCTTACAGATTGCGCTACGCGCAATTACTGTCGCCGCTCACATTCGCAGCGTGACGCAAAATCTAACAAATTATTTGAGAATAGTATCATTTAAATGCCGCATCTGACTGAACACTTTTTGGTGCATATTTTTTATATGCTGCTGCAACAAGACCAGAATCTAATCCGGTTTCGCTCTGAATTTCTTTCTGAACTGATACAATGTCACGCAATCGTGCTCCCGGGGTCATTTTTTTAAATTTTTGCTCCAATCCCGAAGTGTGCTCTAGTATCTTCTTTTTCAAATTTTCATATTCTTTCGGCTCGAGATTTTTTAAGTCCACCGCTGCATTTTTTGCTTTCTCTATCCGCTGAGCACGTTCGTTAATGTAATGAATCTGTAAAGAAAGTGGTGCATATTTTTCATATGCCACTGTAACGAACTCAAAATCTAATCCTGTTTTATTCGCGATGTGCATCTTAACCGCTATAATGGCATCAATGATTTCATTGGCTTGTGACACCACTTTCAAGCGCCCAATGGATTTTATTAATTTTGAAATTTCTTCCGTTTCTTCAAGTATGACTTTTTTCAAATTCATTACATC
>Ga0123355_10009417_pt1 | contig 14846 bp, 7 predicted proteins | sample TergutEmb28metaG_3_FD_89872 | JGI IMG/M metagenome (GOLD analysis project Ga0123355, IMG submission 89872) | Embiratermes neotenicus P1 segment gut microbial communities from Petit-Saut dam, French Guiana - Emb289 P1 | ecosystem: Host-associated > Arthropoda: Insects > Digestive system > Gut ...
AATTAACCTTTTGGCGCCGGAATTATTTTTTTTAATTTTAGCACACCCTGTATATAAAATGTGAATAATACAGGAATTAAATACGTTAGATTTATGAAACAAACTGCATTTTGAAGAGAAAAAAAATGGAGAGTATATAGCATGTTTAAAATATTCAGTACCTCTATTTGTTGAATAAATATATAAAATGCAACATTTAGAGGTTAGCGGTGTGGTACGACCACTATAGTCATCGTTAGGAGTCAAAAGGTTAAATTGCAACACTTATCAAACTGCAGTATATAAAGGTTGAAGGTTTACGAGCTGGCCAGAAATTTTGGTGGCCAAGCATAAAATAACTAACCAGAATTTATGGTGTTCATGTCCTTGTTATCGGCCGGGGCGTGAGGCTGACCCTCCACCCCCATCTAGTGCCGAGGTCCTAGAAAGAGTAGAGCTATACCTCTACTCACCATAAGGGCCTTTGTGGCCTATAAAAAAGGATGAAAATCTACCATATCCTTGTCATACCTACAATCAGAAAATACGCAAGCTGCTCCTTAGACTAGAATGATTACAATACTGTACCAACATCAAGACAACAAATGACTTTTCACAATATACATTTATTTTATTTATTTATAATCTATTTTTTATACAAATAATGATGTATATTCCCTGAGAATGACCCACAGGAAAAGGTTGAAACATGTCAGAGTCCTAGTGTTTTAATTGTAAAAACTTCATATTGTAATGTATTGCATTTGTTGGTACATTTTTCAAATCTAACAGGAATTTACTACATTTACCAGTGCACTGCAAGCAGATTAATTTTTGTCTTGTTTGTGAATTCATGAGGGCTGCTTAAATTGTGGCAACATTACCAATTTTAAGTAAATAATATAACTTAATCTTTAATATTGTGAGTTCAAAAAGTATAACATTTGCAGTCATACAGTGTGCATTATTAAATGTAATGTCTTTAGCCCTAGCATGTATGAACTCAATGATGACAATTATTTGAACTTTATTTGAACTTAAAACTGATAATTATATTTATGTAAAGAGATAATTTTTAGAAGTATTATCTGTGGCTGTTAAAAACTGAGTTTGACAAACTGTTTGAATGGTAATGTTGTTGAATTCCTTTGTATACACTTAACATTTTAGATGGCAAAATGAAATTTTTGCACATCAGGACAAGTGGACCCATGGTCATATTCTGGGCCTGTGAAACATATAACATTATTTTATATTTGACAGGTGTGTTGAAAAGCACAGATGAGTAGTTGTGCAGGGAATTGTTAATATAAAATTTGGCCATGAATTATTCTTGCTCACATTTTATTTTTACTTATTATACCATTCCCATTCAAATTTCTGTTACATCAGGGTATTAATGTTTTCTCTTTTATGTTCTTTTAGTGATGCCAGGAAAGAAGCGTGTTCGAGTTGATCTTACGGCTTCTTCCATGGAGCGAAATTTCATAACACCTGTTCGTGCAATGTCAGATTTCCTGCTTAAACCTAGTGACCTGGAAGGCCTTCGTAAAACTAAACGGCGTTCACCATATGAGAGTGAGCCACCTATAACAGTATACTGGAGGAAAGATGTTGAATCAAAGTAAGAGATTGTACAGTGAATTATGAAATGCTTCGTACATAATAGAAATCACTGATTTATTACACCACGTTTGCAGTAAACATTAATACAGTGTGTGCGGTATATTGAATATCCACAATATTTTGGGGGTGGTTCTCAGCTCTTTTTTTTTACTTATTATTTTGGCTAATCAGTTGGTCCAGTATTTGAACTACAATAATAGTCATTTCTAACTGGTTCTGGTGATTGTATATTATACATTACATTGTTTGGTTTCTGGGCTAAGTACATTATCTTATTTTCAAAAAAGAGTACTGTTTCATTTCGAATATAATGTGATTGACAAAATCCGGAACCCAAGTACAGTTGCCCTAACTAGAGGAGACTTTCTCATTCCTATCAATTTAAAGTTTGAGAAGGATGATCATTATGTTGACATGCATCATGAGTATTATTGCTTTTAAAATTCTCCATTTCTTTGCATTTTGGTTCAATCTTTACAATTTAAACCAACAAATGCACGCATTTTTATTAAAGTCACAATATTATAACACACCAGCTCTTACATGTTTTAGGCTTCACTGGCCCATTATCAGGGACCACACAGTTGTACAAAACAGTTGTTTAAGGGAGCACTCATTTGTGCAAAATCGTTGCTTAACTTTAAGCAACTCTTTTGTACAATTTTTTGCTCCCTGTTGATGGGCCAGTAAGGGCCAAAACATGTAGGAGGTGATGTGTTTTAATATTGTGACTTTAATAAAGTTATGTGCATTTGTTAGTTCAAATTGTAGTAATTATTACTGATGCTGTGTTTTTTTTTTTTCCTTTCTTTCAGGGCTATAGAAGTTTGGGGATCTCGCGAAAACTTGATAAAGGAATTGCTCTTCAGGGATGCTGAGAGGAAAACTTACCAGCAGAGTGAGTGTTTTATATTGCAGTTTTTTTATTCCCTCAGGATGTTGGTAATACAATACCTTCCGGCAATTTAAGTGGTTGGCAGTTTAGTTTTTCCCATATTATAATCAAAAACTTTTTGGGTACAAGTGAGAAAATAAGTGATCATGAGTTAAATTCATAGCTTTTTGCTTCTCAGTCTGTACTGCTTTGGGCATTCTCAGTATGGTGTCATTACTGCATCTGTATCAATGTGGGAGTGACTTTAGAAACCACATCTCCCAAACTTGCTTTCTGAATGCATTCATACTTGCTTATTTCTTACTTCCCATCTGTTGTGAGCATTATGAACTTCTGTCATATCTCTGGTGATCTGCTGCATCTAGGCTATCACAGACATTTTGAACATGGTGTCCACAAGTGTTATAGAATTTAATAAGAATATTATACAATATAATATTACTAATTCAATGTATGTATGTTATGTCGTAATCTCCATGCCCAAGGAAAACTGTAAAAATACTTTACCACAGGAGATGTGGCTGGTTACCACTGAAAAAGAATGAAAGGCCGAAGTTTTTTTAACCTTTCTTGAGAAGTCTGTGAACAAGCAGTCTTAGAGACAAAATTTGCTGCTCTCTTGTGCTATGTTTATATTCTCTGTTAGTTGGCAACACATCATCTGTAACACTGTGATGTGATGTGACACTGTAGTTTTGAAGATACATACCAGTGTATTTTGAGGAACTTGCTACCGCCATCTATGGGGGTAAAAGAATGACTTTGTACCGTAAAGATGGAGGTAGTTGGTTCCTGCAAAGTTATGGTATGTATCTGTCACATCACATTCCAGAAGTCTGTAGTCTTAATAATCAACTCCGTGAGAACCTAAAACCTTGTATGTTATCTGACTGCAGATTCTTTTTCATAAGAATAATTTATAACACAAGTTTTTGTCAAGCCTATTCAGAAGATAACTTTTGGTATTAAACAGAGAAGCCTGTATGTATGTATGTATGTATGTATACAGAAATGTTTTAACACTGTAGAATGTGAACTCGCCTCTCTTGAAAGTGTGGATAACATTAGATGAATGGTAGGTTATTTGCATTGTCTTTGTTTTGTATAGTATCTATATCAAATTCTCTGTAACGTGATTGAACAAAATTCCTTCCTTTGCTCTTGTCTCTACAGTTGAACCAGGCAGTAAGCAAAATGGTATGTATCTGTAAATACCATAGCATGAGAATTCTTGAGATCACTTTTGATACACACATCCTTGAAAGAAAATGAGAACTTATCTCTGTCTTTAGTTTGAAGGTATGCTCATGTCACAGAATTGTGATTGTAACTCATGGTATCCAAGGAAACAAAGTGACAGAGTAGAACAAGTGCATCACGCCCAGAGATACACTGCTTTTATTAAGATTTATGTCATGCCCATGTCGCAGATTTATGATTGTAACTCGTGGTGTCAAAAGAAATTAAATGGCAGAACAGAACAAGTCATTATCAACCGTGAGTCAAGTCTGGGGGTATGCAGTGGTGCATTGAATGACGCGCTGCCATACAAGCTGGAAGGTCATGGGTTCAAGTGGGTTATTGGGATTTTTCATTGATTGAATCCTTCCAGCCACAGAAATGAGTACCAGAGATATTTTGTGGGCATAAATGTGACTGGTGTGTAGGTCTGGCAAACTTACCACCTTCATGTGCCAATGTCAAGAAACTCTGGGAGTGCCAAACTCCTGGAGCCCAAACGACCTCTCCAGACCTCTGATGGGATAGCATGAAGCCTAGATTCTTATAAGCAGTACTTTATTTAGCTGTTGTAATGGGGTTTGTATGGATTCCCTTCAAAACAAATGCCAGTATAGTCCCTTAATTAGGCCACAGGCACCTTCTTCCACTTCTTTCGTAATTTATCATTCGCAAGCACGCTTGCAGATGAGTACGCAAGACTTCATGAGTTAGATAAAGTACTTTAAAATCGCTGTCCAACTTTGGACTACACAGCCATCCACAAGGAGATAATTGAAAATGTTAATGGTGGGTACTCTGGTTTAAAGTATATAAATTTTAGGATAAAACTACATTGACATAATATGTAACAAAAGTACACTGTAATTATTTAGAGGTAGGCCCCATATTAAACCATAAAGTGTAAGATCAGGGCTAGTAAACAAAAGTGTGATTTTCCTTAAATTCATATGCAGTGAAACCTCTGAACATTGTTCCACTGTGAATCATTTTCCTGATAGTATCTAAGTTTCTTCTGGTCATGAAAAATTGACCATATACACAACATATAATTACAAATGTTAGGTAGATAGTTGTGCCTCTTATTTTTAATCTCCTTAAATTCTTATTTATGAGAGTAACCACTGTGTCAGTGAAGTAACCACTGTGTCAGTGAAGTAGCCACTGTGTCAGTGAAGTAGCCACTGTGTCAGTGAAGTAACCACTGTGTCAGTGAAGTAGCCACTGTGTCAGTGAAGTAGCCACTCTGTCAGTGAAGTAGCCACTCTGTCAGTGAAGTAGCCACTGTGTCAGTGAAGTAGCCAATGTGTCAGTGAAGTAACCAATGTGTCAGTGAAGTAGCCACTGTGTCAGTGAAGTAGCCACTGTGTCAGTGAAGTAACCACTGTGTCAATGAAGTAACCACTGTGTCAGTGAAGTAGCCACTGTGTCAGTGAAGTAACCACTGTGTCAGTGAAGTAACCACTGTGTCAGTGAAGTAACCACTGTCAGTGAAGTAACCACTGTGTCAGTGAAGTAACCATTATGTCAGTGAAGTAGCCACTTTGTCAGTAAAGTAGCCACTATGTCAGTGAAGTAACCACTGTGTCAGTGAAGTAACCACTATGTCAGTGAAATAGCCACTATGTCAGTGAAGTAACCACTATGTCAGTGAAGTCCGTAAACATCCTCCATCCTGTTTGCAAAATGCAACTGTTTTGCTTGACAGATGGCAGCACCACATCTGATTCCAAAATGGCAGAAATTGTTACACAATTGAAGCAATGAGCAGTGGTAGAGTTTTTGGTGGATGATGGTGAGAAGCTGACTTGCATTCAGAAATGTTTGCTCTGAGTATATGGTGAAGCTGCTTTGGATGTCAGTATGTATGATGATGGATAAAAGAGATTTAAAAACATGAAACAGGAGGAGCAGCACTTGATGACAAATCACAAAGTGGTGGCACTTACACTGCAGTGATCTGTCACACTATCTACCAGGTTGATGAATTTATATGTGGCAACTGATGCATAACAACAAATGAATTATGCTTCATTCTATCCCCTGGTGAAGGCAATGTAATATAAATTATTGAAGAGCTTGGCTACCCTAAGGTCTGTGCTTGTGGGTTACCATGAAGGCTGACATATTCACTCACAGGGACAAAGAAGGCCACTGATCTTTTGTACCAATACAACACTGAGGTTGAGAGCTTCCTTTTGCAGACTGTTGTAGAACAAAACCTGGGTCCACCATTGTGAACCCAAATCCAAGCAACAATGAATGGAATGGCACCATATGTTATCTCCAAAGAAGAAATGGAGAGGGTGCCAGCAGCTGGAAGGATCATGGTTACAGTCTTTTTGGAAGAGAAACTTCAGGCCTAGAGGAACAACAGTGAACTCCAGCCACCATAGTGAAACACTCAAACATCTGAATACTTCCCTCCATCAGGTTTCTACCATAAGAAATCCGAACTGTTGCTCCTCCATCAGCTATAGGTCTCACACAATTGTGCACAACACTGAGGCCATCACAGAATTTGGATGGATAGTGTTGCTGTATTTACCCTACAGTCTTGAATTTGCATGATCAGATTATATCTGTTTTCATCCTTGCAAGAAAAGGCCTGCAAAGGAGGGAAAGCAACTCTTTCTGGGCAGGAATACATATTGTTGTTGAAAGGTGGAAGAAGAGTGTCAACAGACATGGAAACCACATTGAAAAGTGTCTAAGCCATCAGCAACATTTTTGTAAAGTTGTAATTGCCATATACTTTCAGGACGTCATGCGTCAGCCTAATGTAAGTAATGGTTCAATCGAGGGTGTGAGGGGAGTTGTTGGGTTGTAAACGTAAGATCTGTGTCCCACAGTTGTTTGTATAATATCATAGATGATACATAGTATTCTGTTGTTTTGTGTTACCCTGTTCCCTTCAACTGTTTCATCTTTGTAATTGAAAGTTTCATGATTTAGTGTTATTATTTCTGTTATTATGAGGTATTTTGTTGGCTGTTGTTGGAAAATTGATGAAACCACATTGTTTTAACAACTTTAAAAACTTCCTGTAAATACTATCCCATTGAAAAAGTGTGCATGACCACAGCCATTTTCGTGGCACTTCTGGGGGCACTGGACACCTTCATGAGTATGCAAAATAGAAACATTTTGTTACTTGCACACAATTATGCAGGTCCTCCACAAGACACTTCATTTGCAAGGAACATAAAAGTTTTTCTGGTACTGAATGCTTACCCACAACTGTTGTTTTCATGCGCTTATCCTGGTCCATAGTCCCTTCAGAAACAAGGGATAGATTTTTTACTGTACGTGTAAACCTGAGTACCTCCAAGTCACATTGTAAGCAATCTCTCTGAGCATGATCACATAGGTCAAAACATGCTGGAGGATAATAAAATGTACTTATGACTTTCAAGGCAGTGTACTTTATTGGTTAGATTGCATATTCATTGTCTATTTGTGCATGATCAGAATGCAGTATTGTAAGATAGGAAAGTAGCTTGGTGGTTATAAGTTTTCACCTTTTAACAGAGGCAAGTGTTTAGATAGTGGTCACACAGGTTGTGGCACCATGTGGTGCCCTAGCCTTTGGCAAGATCAGTCAAGGCCCTCAATCTGACTTCAAAATCGTTAGCGTAAGCATAATCCCATTAGAGTTTAGGTGTCTGTTACTGAGCCCAGCTATGCGGTCAAATGCAGGAATGGCTAACAGACAGGGGGACGTTGACTTGCGCTTTGCGCAAGTCTCCACCCCCAGTTAACACTTTGGCTTGGCTTGGCTCGGCTCGGCCCGGCCCAGTCATTCTTCATACCTACCTGCCTATGAAGATGGAACAGTGTGTTCCAAAATGTTGGCATATAAAATTCTGACACCGGGGAATTACCCAGAAGAAAGCATACAACATTCAGAACATGGTGAAAGTTTGAAATCAAGTAATAGATTGTTGTGAATTTTTAGACACATTAGCAAAATTATGAAAAGCAACTATTAGCTTCATCATGTCTTTCCATGTGTTCATCTGTGTGGAACATCTCGGCTATCACTGAATGGATTTTCATGAATTTTAATATTTTAGTTTTTTTTAATCTGTAGAGAAAATTCAAGTGTCACTACAATCTGACAAGAATAACACGTAATTTACATGAAGACCAATGTACATTTACAGCTCTCTCAGTTCTTTTTAGAATGAGAATTATTTCAGAAAAAAGTTGTAGAGAAAATCACAACACACATTTTATATTCAATAACTTTTTTTTTAATTGTGCCATTTATGAGATAACGTAGACAAATATTGTAAAGTTGGGCGCAATGTGGTGCATGCACTTTACATGCTGGGTAACTAAGGCTATGAAAATGCTCAGAATATGTAATACTCATTGCTTTTCCACTGCATCAATGATTGCATGAACATGCCTCATTGTTATGTGATACCTACAATGCCTGTCTTGTATGTCATGAATGTCATGTGACCCAGAATTTTATTTGAAAAATACAGTGTAAGGTTGAAGGTTTTACTGCGGTATCATTGGTTTTGGCTGGGAAGTTAAATTCCTGTTTAAATGTTTCTTGGTGAGTAGGGGATTTGAATATAAACTGAGGATATCTTAAATGAAAGATGTTTAATAATTACATGATTTGAAAGATGTTTAATAATTACATGATTGAAGTGAACATCTTATATTGAACAACAAAAGCTGAGTTCATTCATGAAGTGTACCACATTAAAGTGGCTGGATTATGAAGCTGACTGTTCATATCCATCTAACATCTAGGTCTAGATTGCGTAAGTTTTACCCCCATTTGCCCTTCCTTATAGTGTGCTAGGTACTGATTCCTATTTGAAGTATGGTGTTTACTGTGTGTACAGATTTATGTGGCTCTACAGAATTCTGCATTTTGTGCAGAGTGTATTTTTCACATATGATTCTATTGTCGATAGGTCTTACTGCCCTTTATCGATTTATAATTCAGGTATAGTGTGTTTTCTGGGAGGTAGGAGCTCAATATATATTTATTTCATCTGGAGAAATTTTGCAGGCATTTACAATCTTTTCAGTTCTAATATTTTCATTTGTGTTCCAAAGCAGATATTTTCACTGTCAAGAGACGGCTGAGGGACTTCCGACGAGAGAAAGGTTACAGAGCAGATGCCTCAACAGAGTCAGGTCTTCTGGGAACATCAGGGAAAGTCGTGCTGACTGCTATTGTCATGTAAAGCCATACTTACTACCGTACATTTATTGTAATATGTTGTCCATATTTCCTTGAGTATACACTAGGAGGATTTTGTTTTATAATTCATTATCTGAAAAATTGGGGAGTTGCCGTATGATATGATACGATATGATATATTTGTTAACTGACATCTGGAGGCAGTAGTACAGTACACATTTACACACAAACAATACATAGAACAACACAGTTAACAACAAGAACAACACAATAACAGAACAACACAATTAACAAGAACAGTGCAATTAACAACCTAATTGGGAAGAGTGTGGGCCGTGCCCCATCTTTGTGAGTTATACCCTGGCATTGGCCTTACAACTGAGGAAAAGCACAGGAAAACCTCAGTTAAGATAGCCAAAGAGTGCCAGTTGGCACAATGAAAACAGAATATACAGAACAGAATATGCATGGCAATAAGAATACATAAACATAACAATAAAACTACATAATTGACAAAAGCATACAAAACATACAACCATGTATACAATGATAAAAAAATGGAACCATTAGAACATGAAAGAATATGATAAACGAAAAAGCCATATAAGCAGCAATCTTCATATGATCTATATATCTTCTACTAATGTTAGACACCCTGTTACTAAGACCTGCACTACACTTCACTTCACGTGTCGACACTTCACTTCCTCTCACTTAAACTTCACCCAACAACACTTCATTACCATTTCATTTGGCTTAACTCCATTTAAAATCACACACAGAATTTAATGATGTTCTGTTTAGGTACAGTAAAATGTATGTATAACAAAACTGTTTATCCCAAGAAATTGTATTCCATATAACAAAATTTAATTACATTTTGACACATCAAAAATGTGAGAATATTAGTTAGGCACATGTTAAAGAAAGAAATAGAATGAACTTACCATGTTTATTTCATAGAAAAAGAATGTAATTTTTTTCTGTAGATCCCATTTTTGGTCGTGATTTCTCATAAATTCTTGGAGATTCACTGTTATCCAGTACACAGTACAGAATGTCTTTTTTGGTAATTATGATACACCAAACACTTTACACCTTGTTGATTACTTCTGTAACACTAATGATAAATTAGACTGTGGTATTTTATGGTTGGGTTGGTATTACTTCTTCAGTAATACACCTTGCCAATTTCAACTCAGATTAATAATAATAATAATAATAATAATAATAAACAAATATACAGGAACTTCTTTATTTATATGACGGCTTGTGTATTGCTCCACTTGTGCGTGTAGCACATGGACTGATGTGCTGTGCGTGCTGAGGTGCCGACAGCATAGCAGTGTTATTATCTCAAGGGCGACCCGGTTGTAGTTGATGATCCTTCCAGGCAGGAGGGGTGGTTGTACTGGTGTCATTTGAAGTCACATGGTTGCAGTGTGTGCAGAGAGATGACTAACCTGTTAGGCCTTTGACATGACTGTTTACTCCTTTGGAATGAATGAATGAATGAATGTGCTCATAATGCCTCGCCTTTTATCTGATGCGACTGCTGTACTGACCACTGTGCACGTGAGCAACTGCCAGAGTACTGCCATTCGGCTTGCGGCACAGTGGTGTAAAAAGGGCCGTGTCTGAGTTTTGGTTCCACTCTGGTAGTGAGAGCTGGTGTGATGCACAGCCCTCAATTTGGGCCATGTAAAAGGACTTTTACTTACTGCAGTGGGGAGTTCCTACACAACAAATAAAGCACATGACAGGATGTGATTGAATTGAACAAAAGATGCAGACCTGTATGTGCACTTTACATCATTCGATCAGCATCCCATGACCATTGAACAGCAGGCCGAATTAAAGCTGAAGATATTTACATTGACACTTGCAGTTTTACTTCCATTCAGAAGTTGTGAAAAATGTGCTTATGTGCCATGAGATTTTATTTTTGAATTACTTTCTGTCACTACGAAGTTCATTTGCGCCACTGTTTTTTGCAGTGCAGATGGTCACAGTTAACAATCAGATGAATAACCTGCATGATAATTGAAAGATTTGAGAAAGCAGATGCTTTTACATGGCTGATTTAGTTGTGTAGCAGTATTTGAATTGATTGAAAGGAGGGTCTGTGTGCTGCAGTTAAATTGAAATACTTGCTGATTGTTCACAGTAAAACACATCTTTTGATGTGTTTTACTGTGATGTGATCTTGTTTGTGGTTAAGGGAGGGGATGGGTTTTTATCGTAATGTTTTATTCATGGGTTTTTTGTCACAGCACCATGGTCAGTAGTACATTTTTGTAGTCCTCTGCAATGGGCATACCTCTACCACCTTTGTACTGGAACTCGTCTTCCTATCTCTCTTTGTCTGTCTGTGTGATGGCTTTTCCTGTAGTAAGCTACAAAGATATCACCTCCACGGAAGGCATTCATTTTTGCTCTGTAAAGAATGCTTAACAATGTCATATATTTTTTGTTCAGCTTGTATAAAAATTACGGGTAGAAAACCAAAGCCCTTGTCCACTTGTACCATGTATCACCACATTTTTCTAGTTTGCAGTGGCCATGATGCCCTTAAATTTCGCATTTTGGCTTTTCAATAAAAGCGTGCCTCCTATGCCAGGCAGCACTGAAGTGCTGAAGTTTCAAACTGAACAGGCCATATAGCAAACAGTAGGATTTCAGCAGCTTTACTTTTTTTGTGGACATGCACTGTGTTAATGAAAGGAGCAGATATATGACATTTGTAAAAAAAATACCTTGAGGTTATGATATGCCATTTGTAACATATTTTACATTCCTGCCTTCAATAAAGAGAAAGCGGTAAGTTACTGAAAATGTCAGAAAGTTGGTACTACTGTATATATAATCTTACACCGGCTTTCACTGTATTTTTAACCCTTCCCATGTTAAGTATAATGTTTTATATATTCCACATGTGAGGTTTTTTATTTTGTGTCATTTCCAACACATTCCACAAATTTCTTTCTGCCTCTGCCTGTAATGTATGATATATTCTGCTTTCTTTCTTTCATATTCTTTGCTATTTTTTTTAGTTTATGTGAATAATCCTGGTTGCTACAGTGGACTGACATAAATGAATAAGAGAATAAAATGAGTAGAACTTAGGAAATGTGACAGTTTTTTAAACATGGGATGAATTAACAGACTAAGTGTACTAATATTCATCCAGTGTCTGCTATATGAAGAGTGTGTGTGTGTGGGTGCATGCTTGAAGCTGGGTGTAAGTGTGTGTGAATGCACGTGTGTTTGGGGACGTGCATATGTGAGTTAGATTCAGTGATGCTGTCAGTTACTAAGATCATATGGTATCATTGATTGATGAATGTGGTGGAATTATACTAATAGGGGAAAACCGAAGTACTCGGAGAAAACCTTTTCCAATGCCATTTTGTCCACCACAGATTCCACATGGACTGGCCTAGGATCAAACTCAGGCCTTTGTTCTGAGAGGTTCGCATGCAACCATCTAAAGCATTGCACAGCCCCCCACATGAAGATATGGAGACGTGTTCAGTAGGTATAAGTACATTTAGTTGGGAACAAGTAATGTCCTTAGTCTTCATCTAACATGACAGATATTGACAGTACATTCAGGATATGTTGATTGATTTCTAAAGAGAAGGATTTATGTATGAGAGTTGAGCTTCTCACAGTTCTGTTTCTGAGAATTCAGGTCTCTTGGGATATAATATATTATTGGTTGATTGGTTCATTGCATTTTTAAGGAACTTATTGCCTTTGAAATGTCAGGCACCAATCACTGAGAGCCACAACATAATATCTCAGAAGGAATGAATCCTAAGGACTTAGATGTTTGTTTCCCTTTGTCTTTTCTGTACTAGTTGTGTACCTATACAAACTAATTGCTTTTCATAAACAAGGAACCTTTTATATGCTTGTTTCATATAAAATACCGTTCTGATTGATGATCATATCTCCTAGTACTGCCGGCTGCAGTAACATTTCCCTGTTGATGATGCCAGAAAAAGACTAAAATACTGGACTACCACTCCAAATTGATGTGGTTGGTTGCCCATTATATTATTATTCAGAAAGATTTTTGTCATTTGTATTTTGCCATGAACTCTTTTAAGTTAATATTGTTGTAAAATCTTATTCTTGTTCCCATTAGAATTGTTTTCACCTTAGTACTATAACTGTAGTAATAAACACCGTGTTCACTCTGGTAAATACTTATACAAGTTTTCTGTAAATTCTTACACATTGTGCGTAGTTGGAAACTCATACATAATGCTGAAAGTTTACTTTTCATACACATTCAGTACTGCAAATTAAGGATGTTCAAAATTCATGTTGTTATCCATATATAATCTGTGTTGATTACAGCAATGGAAGCAATTTTCTGTTCAAGCTGTTTGCATGGCTCTACACAGGATCTCACAGTATGTTCTCTGAGAGTATACATTCCCTTGCTGACACTATCAACCAACTGATTCTTGCATATGGCATACACAAGTCTGTTCAAGTAAGTGTGACAGAATATTAGCATTATAAAATGTGAATTCTAAATCATTTATGTAGATGTGAACTGACTCAATCCATGGCATGTGTAATAAAATTTATAATAGATAAATAATGCCAGTCTGTTCTTGCCAGTAATGTGTCTCACCCAGTATGTTTTCATGATCTTTGTGTATCATCTAAGTACCTTGTGGCAGTTATAAAATATTGATGTCTACATTTGTTTTGTTTTTGTGTGTGGATTTTCATGTACATCTGCTGACAGTGTATGATAAAGGCAGGTCATTTGAGCTGTAATGCATGTTTAAAAGACAACTTTGTGTGCAGGAGCATGACATTTAAATGCTCACATGTGAGGTCATTTGATTATGGTATAGTGAAACCTGGATTTTATGTTTTAAGGTTTATACTTCTTAAAATGAAAGTAAACTCAAGGACATTACAGTACTGTGTTGCATTAAAGTGTAATATAGTTCACTAATTCCACATGTCCATAAAGTAAGTTGCTGTTTCTTACTTTCTGCTTATCCTGCTTAGTTGCATTCTCAATTACTGACAACAGCTATTGCATTTTCATGCTATGCATACAGTAAACATTGCTCCTCACCACCTTTGTGTAAGAACAGACCAGTGTTGGTAACTCAGCTGGGTTGCTGCATTGTACACAAAAGAAGATGCATATGACGTGAAGATAGTAGAGGAGGTAGGAAATTACACCGAAAATTCATTATTTTTTAAAAGAACAGCAACATGCCAATTTATGTCCAGTGTGAATGTATAGTAAGGGAGTTGGGTAGGAAGCATAAATGTATATTCATGGAAAATTCAGCTTTGTTCATATGGAAGTTTTGGCAGGACCAATATTGAGCATAGAATCAAGGTAAACACAGATTCATGGAACATAAAATACATGTTACACTGTATTTTTATTAAGGCACACAGTTAAGCTTTATCAGTAATATATTCAAAAAATATCTTGTTCACTGGGTTCCTGTTTCACCTGGTTGAAATCCTATGTTTTCACCAGTTGTGCCTTCAAATAGGCTGTAACCAGCTATTTCAGATTTTTTGTTAACCAGCCCTACACCACCTATGGCCACTTTCCTGACTCATTTGCTGATGTACGAGGGAGAGTCAACTGAAAACCTTAAAAGTGCAATAAAAATTCGAACCACAGCTCGATTGTCTTGTAAGTTTCAACAATGATACTCATGGTTTGAAGAGTGGCTGACAGGTGGCAATATGATACTACATAGAAAAATGAAGTCATTGTGTACATTTTGTGTTTAATAAATTACAAGATAAAACATATTTAACCCTTTCCCCGTTCCATTCAAATCGCTAGTGCCTGGGCAGAAGAGCCGAGTTTTTTCACGGGACATTTAAATTTACGTACTATACCAGAAACGCTTTAGAGCGTTTAGAGGGGGA
>Ga0123355_10009418_pt1 | contig 14845 bp, 12 predicted proteins | sample TergutEmb28metaG_3_FD_89872 | JGI IMG/M metagenome (GOLD analysis project Ga0123355, IMG submission 89872) | Embiratermes neotenicus P1 segment gut microbial communities from Petit-Saut dam, French Guiana - Emb289 P1 | ecosystem: Host-associated > Arthropoda: Insects > Digestive system > Gut ...
AGTCTTTTCTATTTATCTGTCCTTTACCTGGCCATCTTACTTCCTGTAATGCCAGTATTTCAATTTGGGTTTTTGCTATTTCGTCCACCAATTCTTGCAATTTCCCAGGTTTAAGCAATGTCATGATGTTCCACGTTCCTATATACAAATTATCAGTCTTATTCCGTGATACATGCTGTGGTCTGCATCCTTTTATCAGTCCTGAATTTTCTTTCTGTTGAGATTTTTTAGCGAGATAGTTTATCCGAGGCTGGGTTGCTGGCCCTGCGCTCAACCTCCGCTACCTTGGAGGGCCTAGGATTTTCTGTCAGGGTAATCTCCCTTAGCTGGAGTGTCCTGATTAACGCGTCACGAACCCGCGTTCCACCCTTGCATCACTTGGCCATCCGAAGACGTTGCCCAGGGACCATGACGTGGACATGCATACATCAGACTTGGCAGGAATAAGAGGCATTTCCCAGGTTTTAGTAGTGTACACTTCCCAGCAAAGCGTGTACTCCTGGGACCACATACTGCCCCTTTGGCCCCCTTTCCAGTGGTCTGAATGAACTAAATTCTAAATGGTTTCAAAATAATCAGTTGGTACTAAACTTAAATATGATGCATATTGTAAAATAAGCTTCTTCGAAGCTCCTGACTTACGCATTAAACATTGTATATAACAATCGAGCTCTTACTGTCACTGAGAATATCAAATTCTTAGGCGTGTATATGGACTGCAGTCTAACTTGGAAATCACATAAGTGTAACTTAATAAAAAAAACTGATTTTGATTTGCTTCTTGTTGAGAAAATTATTACCCATTTTAAATGTAAAAGTGTTACATATGGTTTATTTTGCACATTTCTGTTCACATATCAGATGTAGTGTAGTTTTCTGGGGTTCATCTTCATCAATGAGAAATGTTTTCATAATTCAAAAAAGAGCAATTAGGATTATGCTGAGACTGGGTCCAAGGAGTTTTGTATAAAGGGCTTAAAAAAATTGGATATACTTACAGTCCCTTGTTTATATATTTATGCCTTGATTTTATTTGCTGTCAAAAATCTTAATATTTATCAAACTAACTCCTGTGTTCGTGGTATGAATGCAAGGCAGCAAAATAAACTGCACATACCCTTGGTAATACTTTCCTCAATACAGAGAGGTGTCTACTATTCATCTGTTAAAATATTTAACCAGCTACCACAAAATATATTCAAATATTGTAACAACATACATACCTTTAAGGCCTTGTGAAAAGACTACCTTGTTAAAAATGCCTTTTATTCCATTGAGGAATTTCTATCTGCTGGATTTAACGATGTAGACACATGAACATTCATATTTAACTTGTTTCATTATTGTGTGTATATATAATTTTTTCTTTGTAATTTATCATGTTCTTAATAATTTTATGAAATTTGCCACTTATATATTTGACTTGTTGGCATATTGCAATTTAGCTATTTTTCATGACGAATTCAACATACAATCCGACTTTGCGGATAATGGATCTGTGAATGAATATGTATATGTAAGTATGTATGTATAAAGTAATAATGAGAGTTTGTAAAGTTGCAGGACTTCAGGTTTGGCAGGTAAGAGTGAAGGTAATGTTTCATTTCGCGTTTTTAATTGCATTATAGAAGTACCGTAGACCTTGAATAACCGTTTAGTATAAAATATGATCTACCCGCAAATAACCATTCTTGTTACGATTGCGTACGAAAAAATGTTGCCGTCGTTACTTTTTATATATCCATTCGCGCACTACAAGATAATAGAGCCGTCACAGGAATGGTAGAGCTTTCAGCGCGACTGATCCACCGAGACTGACGTTTATTAATATTTATTTATTTATTCATTCCTGTTCGTGTGATCTACAACAGGCACCGTAGAGGGCCATAAGATGTGGAACAAGTCAGAGATAAGGATATAAATATGAAAATAACAAATGGAAATATAGTTAATATATACAGTATAAATATAAAAGAATATATAAATTAAATATTCCCAATGGCTGCCAGATGGACAAAAAATGGAAATATTTGGCGCTTTGTGGTCTTCCCTCTGTCTCTCTCTTCATATTTCTCCGTTTCCCTTACTCTCTTTATTCTTCGTTCGCTAACCCTTCCAAGCATCCACAACCCTATACTCGTGTACTTATGTACATATGTGACCTGTGGTATATACAACTCCTACATTGAACCTCCACTCCGTGGCATATAACTCCATATTTTATATCTATTCCGTGCCATGCGGTAGGGTTTGCTTGTTAGCACAAACAGTACTGCCAACACGATATAGCATCGCAGAAGGCTGAATGTTGTCTGTGTTAATGTGTGTCATCGAAGAGATAACGAAAACTGGTTTGAAGAGGCGAACATTACATTAAAATTCGTTAAAGTGGGAGCAGAAAGTTTTTTCAACCATGACGATAATGGAATTTTTTGGTTGTACATTTCTGGCGTTTGGGCCTCCACTAGCAATGTTTACTTTCACTATTGTCAAAGACCCAATCAGAATAATAATTCTAATTGCTAGTGCCTTCTTCTGGCTGCTATCGTTTTTATTATCATCGCTTTTGTGGTTCATTGTAATCCCGTTACGAAGCAAACTTGCATTTGGCCTTGTGTTTTCAGTGCTTCTACAAGAAGTTTTCAGATTTCTACTCTACAAGCTTCTCAGGAGAGCTGAAAGTGGTCTGAAGAAAGTAACAGATAACTCTGAACAAATAACAAGTAACAAACATATCCTTGCATATGTGGCAGGATTGGGATTTGGAATCATTAGTGGAGCTTTTTCCTTGGTCAATGTACTAGCTGATGCTGTTGGTTAGTCTTGTACATGTCTTAATTTGAAACTCCATATGTTGCACACCTTGAAACAAGTAGAACTGAATTACATTTCAGCATCTGCAGTAAGAACCTCTTACTCCACCTTAACCCTGTCCTGTCCTTGCAGTGTTATTCTTTGTGATAACTTGCTTGTGCCTGGGTATGTAATAGCAGTGATGAATTAAAGTTACCATTTATGTTGAGGCTTCTTAGATCATAGATAATCAGTTCTGAAAAGGGGGTGATGCCTTAATAAGAAAACTTATCAGTGATTACAAGTTTTGGTTTTGACCTACCCCTTGTATAGTGGTGTATTATTTGCGTGCATAAATATATACTTGAACATTTCTCTGTTTTTTGACATATTTGAGCATTAAACAGTGTTGCAAACTAAAGGAGGCAGCAGACAGCGCAACAACAGTAGCCATCTGCACTCACAATGTAATATGCATTACTCTTTTCCCCTGAGGGTTAATGTTAGTTAAATTCAAAAGCATGGGAGTTTGGGAAAAAAGTAGATTTAGCAGCAGTGGTAAGAAAGATGGCCAACTTACAGCAAACTTTGTTATTCCCCAGCATTTACTTATTAACATTTACTTTTTCATATTGTGATAAAAGTGCTGTTATGGCATAATATTGCATACTGTCTGAAACAGAAACGTTACCTTCTGTCATTTAAAGTGCAAAGAACCAACTGCTCAGCTTATTTCTATATTATACAAAAACACAATAAATGTAAGTTACTAAACTTCAGCCATTGGTTACTGTACTGCACCCCATTATAATTTGGAGAGCGTTATATCAACAAAGTGTCTCTACACTTCAAACCTGTGTGTATGACACAACTTTACTGCCGTATACAGACAGCGCTTTTAATGTTGCTCCAAACAGTGTTGATTCATGTAATGTTGACAAATTTTTAGTGAGAGAAGATTCATTTAATGTTACCTGGGTTCAGATTAGTATTAATTGTTGTTGCTCTGTTTGGCATTGCTGTTTTTAGGAATGTAACACAAGCATTGAACAAGAATGTATCATGATGCTGAAGACAATTCATATGAAGATCATAATGCAAAAGTACATATTAATGTTTAGTTTCTCTTTTTTCATCTAGTGTCCATCCTAGTCAGTAGTCTTCATGTTTGGTATTACAAGTGATTACATATTCTTAATTTCTCAGATAATATGGCATCAGTAATAGATGAATGACTGAATAGGAAGCATTGGTGCAGTGGTACTAATGGGAAAACTGAAGTACTCAGAGAAAAACCTGTCCCACTGCCCGCTCCACAACAAATCCCACACATACACATGCTTTAATACATGAAGTTAGCAGATGAAGCCTCAAATATAAGAAATACATGGCTAGTATTCTTTAATATTGCTGTAATAAATGTTGATTACATTATACTCAGTGACAGCAGAGTCATAAGTTACAATACAGAGGTCACATGTAGCCCCCCAGAATTGTTAATACATCCAGTCATGTTTACATGTATGTGCTATTAAGCTTTTTCATTCCAGGTCCTGCAACAATGGGTCTTAAGGATGGGTCTGATTTGTTCTTCCTTACGTCCGCAGCCACTGCTCTTTGCTTCATCCTGCTTCACACATTCTGGAGTGTTATCTTTTTTTCTGGAATGGACAATAGAAACTACCTGCATATTGCATGGGTAATTGGTACTCATATGATTGTTTCATGTTTGACATTGTTGAATCAGGACGAACAATATCTGGCATCACTTTTGCCAGGATATTGCATTATGGTGGTCACAGGATGTATGGCTTACCATGTAGCTGGTGGAACATTCCACAGTTTTGTTGCAAGTCTGAAATGCTGTTAGGGAGAAAACTATAAATTCATACCTTAATATATGTATAATTTATTAACCTGACAATTTACAATTTCTACATGAGAAAATGTAATTATCATTCCACCCACCTCTAATGTACATTTATACAGCTCACCAGGCTTAGTATCCTTTATAGATGGATACACACAAAATGCTGTGCTACAGATTTGTCTTCTTCTTTCTCACACTGCATTGCAGTTTGGGTCTCGCTCTCCTCTGTGTACATTCTCTTCATCTCCCTTTCCAGGACCTTGTACTGCCAGATGTTAACTTTTGGTACTATAAAATTCTCCTCCCTGTCATATCCCTTGTATCTTTTAGGTTGGTACCATTTGCCAAGATGTTGTGGTGCCCATCCGGTAATATGTGGTAGAGGCTGCATTATGATTCCTCTCTCATAGGGTAGGGTTTTCAGCCTTATGCCTAACGGTTGTACATTGGAGGTGTTACAAAATAATCACAATTATGTCTTGTGCCAACAGAAGCTGTCTCTATTGAAACTTCTTTTTCCTACGTACATTTTTTATGAACACTTAAAACAAATTGAACTGTTTCAAACCGTGACATCAGCTGAATCTACTATTTGAAATGTGAACATGTTACTTTTTCCAACTAACAGGTTCAGTTTGTTCACACTAATTGTTCAGTATTAGCAATACAGTGTATCTCAAGCACTGAACAGTCATCACATAGGATCAGTACACATCCACAAACTAAGTGACATCTGGAAATGTGGCATAACTCAAAATTAATTTATTCATAGAGCATCAATTCCCCCCCAAGCATAATTTCCTAGTTTGAGTGGAAGCACAGATGTTGGTCAGATGGATTTAATTGCGATGGATGTTGTGTCACTAGGAAATGTACCCCAGAAGCAGGGCATCAGCTCTAGAAATACAGAATGGAATATGCTGTAACTTTGTGCACATATAAGCGTAAGAGTAATGACATAAGTGTGTTTGGGTTGAAATGACAATCAATGATGTTTAGTTCCTATGGCCAGCAAATGTTTAAGAAGTGTATGTTTCATAATTAAAAGTTACATGTAATTTTACTGCATGACATAGTTGCTAGTTTTCACATCACTTTTCAAAACAGGTATAGTATGTGCTTTCTGTCCACTGCCACATTTCACTTACCAATCATATTGTGGAATGGATATTTTTTAGAGACAACTTCTGGTGGATCATGAAAATCACTGCTTTGATTAGTAATAGTTAAAAGTTATGAATGAATCGTGTAACATGAGCAGAATTATTACATTTATTGTAACTCGAGTAGCCTGCATATCTGTACCTTAAAAAGGCACTACCATAATTGATATTGCAGGGAAGTCGTATCAGTTCATACTTTTGTTTAAGCAGTATATTAATTAAACATGGCTATTATTTGTGACATTAAGATTTCAGGAACTGCATCTGTTTGTAGTCAGAAAGGTTCCTATTCCTTAGAAAATGCTAATGGCAATCACAGGCAGTGCAAGACATTTTCATTGACAGAGCAGGAACCTGTATGACTGATGATGACCACAGACTCAGTTTCTAAAGTGTCTGAAAACAAAACTTAAGCCCTGGATGATGTCCAAAATAAGTCATGTTTGTGTAACACACCATCATCAGAAGCATTTAGATTTAGCTCAAATTCATTAACTTATTATGAGTTTGATGTTACGAGAAGTTACATGATGTAAATACAAAATCGGTGTGTTTTTAATACGTTTTGTACATAACAATGTGAGTCTTGTTTTGGCAGTAGTTGCATGAGGAAAGGTAGGAGCATAAGTTATAATAGTAAGGTACCTCTTTTCATATTTAATTGTTTTAAATACTTTTTGAATCCACACTCTGACAGTTATATTTGTAATTTTTAAGTACATGACTTCCAAAGTTAGTTTTCTTTCCAAGCCATGACTTATTATAGGTAACCAAAGGCTTAGAAACATGTGTGAGAAATGTAAGCAATTAATTGTAATATGTATTTAGTATTTTAACATTAAAGTGTACCCTAAAATTAGTAGACAATAATTAACATGGCATCTCAGTTAACTGAACATCAAGAATAAAACATTAAATGGAAGGAATGCTGTTTTAAAAACAAATCTAAATCATGTTACATTTACACAGGTCCGTTGACAAAGGATCACTCAATGGAACTTAAAAACTTTCAGAAATTTGTAATACATAGGAACAGAAACAATTATATTATATTGAATTAATTACAGAAATTAAAATGCAGGTACCTTAAAAAGGTTCATTTGCAGTTGACAGCTTTTTAAATTTAAAGTTCTGTAATCTGTAATAATTTTATTTTCCTTTTTCCTGGCATTTCCGATCTTGACCTGGTTGTTGTGGTCACTGTTCACAGGCACCTGACAGGTTGCTTAGCATTCAGAAGCAATTATTTATTTCAACATTTATTTTAGAAACATTTTTTGACATATATTATGTTGAATAGGCATGTCAAAACAATATTAATCCGTCATTTTTATACATATGTTTGCATGTCTTAAGGTGTTTCTAAGGAAACAGAACATACAACATATTTGATACTTCGTATTTATTGAATTCAGTTCTTAATAACAAATCATGGAACTGCTCACTGTTTAACAACTAACTGTCACAGTGCGCAGTCCCCTCATGTATGCATTTCTATTTTTACATTTATTTTGCTTATTTTCTCTTTTATACCTTACTTTTTCTAAATATTTTCCTGTACACTATATATGCTACAGAATATACACATCTCATAGTCTGTGAATTCCATAAATTGAAATTGTTGGCCAGACAAGATGTCTGTTAAATAAGTCCAGAATATTGATAATTACTTTCCATGTAACTACACAGCAGGTTGAATCTGGCCTATGGCCCAGGAGTTGCCCACCATGTGTTGTCTGTGTGCTTGACAGTTTTTGAAGATCGTAAGAAGGGTATTCAATCATTGTTATGCATAAATATAATTTACAGCACTGGTACATTCTCAGTTCCAAGATGAATGTATTTTAAAGTCTTCTGGCATGTTATGTGCTGGCTGGAAAGTAGTTACTGACATTTCAAATGTTCATAGTGCCTTCTTCTTCAGGGTAAAGCAGTCCAGTATTCTTATTGGAGTACTTTACCCTGAAGCTAATGCGTTGCAATCCTTCCAGATGTCAGTGACTGTTTACCAGCTTACATAGCGAAACATCCCAGAAGACTTGAATCATCAGCAGCATGCCTGTGAGAACCTCAGATCTTATGACATAATGTGTACTTTAATAAGCCATTCGTTATCCTCTTCCCAAATGTGGGTTTGTGGGTGTGGTGCTTGTCTGACAGCAATCACCAAGTGAAGCAGAACTAACCCCAAGGCTATGAGCATGCCTAACATTACTAAAGCCAACTGCTTTTCAAAATTAACTTTCCTGAAGGCCATTTGGTGTTACTAATAAATTTAATGGGTATTTACTGACTTATTTTCACATGTCACTCAGATGTCTAACAGTTTTTGCAGTATTGTCTACATAATGTTCATGTTGGATTTAAAGTGACATGCTCTCTTTGAAGGTTATTGATGTCACTGATGAAATTACATTGCTGTAAAAGTATTTCACATGCTTTTGTCAATATACTTACATCTGGATAAAAAATTTCACAGAAAGAAGTGGTTAATGCTATATAATGTAATGGCTTTTCGTATTAAAACTGAACAAGGAGGACTGGAAAGAAAATAGTGTTAGCTTACTGGCATCCAAGAATAGTTACATCAGCTCATTATATTCCTTGCCCATGGATGTTCTTGTACATTCACAGACAGCAGTATATACCAGCCACAGACTGGTTTTTCCTCCCTCTGTCTGCAGAACCACTTCCCCCAAAAATGTTCCTTTATCGATCAAAGTCACAAGGGCTTATGTCTGGAGAATGTGAGGCATATTTTACAGATTTGCATTGCCACCATGCCAGAGAAGTCTTTCATGTTGGAGGTATTATGAATGGAGGTTGGCCAGTGCATTATGGTTCCATTAGCACTCTCCAGAGCTGGTGGAGGATGTTGCCTCATGAGATCTTGCACATCCCAGGGATGTCTTTCAGATGTGCATTGTTACTGTGTGGCTTACTTCAGTCTCATTGGCTAACTGTCGTATCATCCACATGTGGCACACCCTTTACCCACTCCACTGTTCCAGCCATCGCAAAACTCCTTTGCCACCAACCACCTGAATATCTGCAATGGCAGAGGTTGAACACTATGCCCTTGCTACACACCTCCCTGACTGTATATCATAGTATGTCCTCAGGCAACCTCAGAGTTTATCCAAGAGCACATTGCTATTCTTAACTATAGTTTTATAGACTTACATTATGACGGTCCAACTTCACTGGTATACAGATGTGTGATATCTGCATGCAGGAGTATTACTTGGTTTATATACTCACTGCCTGTGCAACTACCAGGGAACTGTGAATTCAGTCGTCCATGCAGCAATGACACATTTTTTTATTTCATATTATGAATGGTGCCTGTAAATTGTTTTACAATACCACATTTCTTAAAAGGACTGCTTATAATGTGATACTTACTTACTTACTTATTCCATGGAGCAGAGTCCTTCTTGAGAAGATAACCAGTTTGCAGCTAGTCAAGAAATTCCTGCCTTTTATGGAACCCGAAGGTTCATTACCACATTCACGAGTGCCCGCCAACTGTCCCTATCCTGAGCCAGCTCAATCCAGTTCATACCCCCACATCACACTTCCTGGAGATCCATCTTAATATTATCCTCCCATCTGCACCTAGTCTCCCCAGTGGTCTCTTTCCCTCAGGTTTCCCCACCAAAACCCTGTACGTGCCTCTCCCCTATACCATATGCGCCACATGCCCTGGCCATCTTATTCTTCTTGATTTTATCACTCACACAATGTTGGGTGAGCAGTACAGATCATTAAGTTCCTCATTGTGTAGTTTCATCCATTCCCGTCTTACCTCATCCCTCTTAGGCCCAAATATTCTCCTCAACACCCTATTCTCAAACACCCTCAGCCTACATTCCTCCTTCAATGTCAGTGACCAAGTTTCACACCCAAAATAATAGTTCTGTATATCTTAATCTTTAAATTTTTGGGTAGCAAACTGGAAGACAAAAGACTTTGCACCGAATGATAGCAAGCATTCACTGAGTTCAATCTGCTCTTAATTTCTTCCTGAATAAAATTTTGATTTGTTAAAGTTGTCCCAAATATTTGACTACTTCCACCCTTTCAAAGGAACTATTATCAATTTTCATACTGTAACTTTGTCCTGCATTTTGATCTTGATACATGACCATGTACTTGGTTTTATCCGCATTTACTTCTAGTCCAGTCTCCTTACTAGCCACTATGTACCCTTCTATGTTTTCCTTCACAGTATGTACGCTTCCTCCCAATATATTAACATCATCGGCGTAAACAAGAAGCTGGTGTGTACCATAAAATTTCAAGCCATCCTGGTTTACCTGAACCCTTGTAATGGCATACTCTACAGCAAAGTTGAAAAGCAATGGCGATAGAGCATCTCCTTGTTTCAAACCTTTCCTAATAGGAAACATGTCGGACAAATTCTTGCCTACCCGGACTCTGCTACGTATTTCAGTCAGACACATTTTTATTAGACTTACCAGTTTCATGGGGAGACCAAACTCAATGAAAATATTATATAAGACCTCCCTCCTAACTGAATCATATGCTTTCTTGAAGTCTATAAAGAGCTGATGCACTGCTTCACTGTATTCCCCTTTTTTTTTCAAGTATTTGACGAATGCAGAATGTATGATCAGTAGTTGACCTGCATTGAAATTCACATTGATGATCCCCAATAATTTCCTCTGTATATGGAGTTGACCTTGACAGCAGGATGTTGGATAAAATTTTGTAATTAGTTGGCAAAATTACTAGAATCTGTTTTATCGCCCTTCTTGTAGATAGGTAGTATGATTGACTCCTTCCACTCCTCAGGTAATTCCTCCTTATTCCAAATAGAAATAGTAAGTTTATGAATCTCACAGCAAATTTTCTTACCTCCTGCTTTAATCATTTCTGCTGGTATTTGATCAGTACGTGGTGATTTGTGACTTCTTAGGTTTTCAATAGCCAACTCAATGTCAGAGGCACTTGGCTCAAATACTAGTGGTTCTGCTGTGTGTATTCCTGTCTGCCTAACATCATTAACCCATGTACATTCAGTATCTTAGAGAAATAGTTCCTCCACCTAGCCAAAATACTGTGGGAGTCTGCAACCAAATCACCGTTGTCATCCTTCACTATATTAATTCTAGGCTGGTAACCATTATTGAAGTCAATGATGCTCCTATACAAGTCCCTAATATTTTTTATCTTACTGTTAGTTTCAAGTTCCTGAATTTTAGCTTTCAGATATGCCTTCTTTTTGTTCCTGAAATGTCTGTTAGCATCACATCTTACATAGTTCAGATTATCTGCATTGCTTTGGCTTGGGTCATGTGTCCACTGCATTTTAGCCTGCTTCCCTTGATCTAAAAAACCTAAACATTTTCATCAAACCATAGTTTATGCTGCTTCAATTCTTTGCAGACTCTTTTTAGCTGAGGTTTTGATGTTCTCTTTAATGTTCTCCCAAGCCCTATTTATGTCCTTGTCATCACTTAAGTTCTCCAAAGCTGCAAACCTGTTTGGTAATCTCAATCTGATACTGTTTCCTAACCTCCAGCTCATTTAGCTTCCTCTGATTAAATCTTTCCCCATCAAACATCTGTGCTGCTTATTTACTTACTGCCAATATTTCCCTAACTTTTGCAACCACCAGATAGTGATCAGAATCACAATCAGCTCCCCTGAAACTTCATACATCTAGTACGCTTGAATGTCATCTGTCTGTCAATATGTGATCAATCTGGTTTTGAGTCTTCCCATCAGGAGAAGTCCAGGTGTACTTATGATTGTTTCAGTGTGGTAACATCGTGCTCTTAACAACTAAATTTTTTGATGTGGCAAGTTGTACTATTCTAACACCATTATCATTACTATCCTGATTAAGACTCTCATTCCCAATTGTCGGTTTGGAAATATTCTCTCTCCCCACCTTTGCATTAAAATCTCCTAATAGAATTTTCATATGGTACTTAGGAAAATGACAAAACCCTGCTCTAATTTCATGTAAAAACTGTCTTTTGAATCATTACTTTTCTCCTTACTTGGTGCATGCACATTTAGAACAATGATATTACACCAGCCACTTCTCAGAACTATATATGACACCCTATCACTAACAAATTTTGCCCTCTTAATTGCTGATACTATTCTGTGGTGTACAAAGAATCCTGTTCACAACTGATGATTCTCATTTCCTTTTCCATAGAAAAAATTATAATCCCCTGCTCTTACTGTGCCCTCTCTGTCCCACCTAACCTCCTGCACACACACTAAATCTAATTTATATTTAGCCAATTCCCTGGCTACTGCCGTAAATGAACCTACCCTATACAGGCTCCTAACATTCAAAGTACCAAATCTCATATCCTTCTTTCGTTGCTTATGTCGTACCAAAATATCAGTCCTGGTTCGACGCTTTGCCTGTGAATATTTCGTAACAAAATACGTTTTAACAGGGAGGAGCTGTTAGCACCTCGCCCAACCCCCAAGCTGGAGGACCACCCCTTGTCGGCTGCCCGCTACTGCTTATATAATATATTCGCAGCTACCCTCCATATCGTAGGCCGTTCCTCCATCCGCAACCTGAGGACGCACCATGCTGTGGTGACAAGGACCCACTTATCTCATGGCTTATAATGTGATGCATTTGTAATGTATATTTAATTAACATTTGGTTTAAGACTTGTAATTTGTAACTTGGAATAGAAATTTTATTTGTTACCTACAGGCAGGAAGCGACTGCCACGCACTTTAATTTATTCAGCAAATACCGATGCCGTTCATTGGACTTAGAGGCATATGTACGGCTGAAAGTGACGTGACAGTTCGCTAAACTTTCTGGAATGGCTTACGTTACGCTTCGCCTTTATATAAACCCATTAGCACGGTAAACGACCTCTCAATACGCATCTTATATGCAACGTACACGTACTTAATTACGGCAGTTACGTATCCTGAGTTGTGAAGAAGTACATAATTGAAGATAGAGCATAATATGATTGTGAACCTTGCAATGATCTTCAGTCTGCTTATCTTACCAGGTAAGCCGTGTTGATTGTTTTGGAAATTTTAAGTAAATTGAATTGCGTACATTCGGACTGAATTCGGATTTAATTATTCTAAATTCGGGTAATCTGGTTTATATTTCAGGCAAGCTAACTTTTAGTATTTGCGAAACTATTTGTGAACTTAGTTCATCATTCCCACTGTGTATATTGTGAACGTAGTAATTTAGAATACATAGTTTGATGATTCTACTATATTGTCTTGAGTCTTTATCAGATAAGTGTTCTGATATGGTGGCAGCGATAACTACCCATTGAAACAGTATACGACCCTTTTGCCTGTAGTATTTGTCCTTGCGAAGTTTGGTGGAAGTTAAGCCCCATCTGACAGACACTACACATTTATAAATGTTAGAAATATTCCATGTCCCACAATAGTATTAACATCCCATATTCCACAGTACAGGCCAAATTACCTGATTTGACATTGTACCCAGTGTGTTGTGTCACCAGAACACTGTATTACACTTATCAACATCCGTTTTAAAAAATAATTATATTTTATCACCAGTTAACACAGTTTAATGGAACGGAAATCCCGACCATTTTCATGTATCTACGTTTTTATTGTACGCACTTTATGTAAGCAAAAATTCTTGGTTGCATTAGTGTGTTTTTCTTACTGGCTTCAGTTACACAGGTGCATTTGTACTTTATTTTCTCGATGGAAGTTAAATAATTTCTCATAACATAGTGCATTTTTCATTAACACGTCAAATTGAAAGAGAAAGTAGTCTTTTTTATGGAACGAAAACTTGAAGCCTTATAAACCCTGGATAAAGGAGAAACCACGCAAGAAGTTGCAGAATAATATGACGTCAGCTGTGCTGCTGTTGGTGATTGGTAGAGGAAAAAAAGTTCAAATTGAGAAGTGTTCTGTCAGAGCTTCGCATGAAAACCTGCAATAATGAAAGGAAGAAAGAAAGAAAGACTGAAAAATATGAATAAGAAAAAAAGGGTAGCTTTATTTTTGTGGTTGACATAACAAAGAGAGAAAGGCGCGTAATTAACTTGACCAATGCTACAAAAAAAAGCACTGATTTTTCGCAAGGTGTTTTAATGAAGGCTTTGTGAACGCGCCTCAAAACTATAGTACAGAAACATTCAGTTCTTACTGAACACGCTCAAAACGCCAGTCATTATGGCCCAAACACGATCTAAAAACGCCGAGCAACAGAAGTGCATTGCAGTAAAATAATAACCATTTATTATTATTATTATTATTAAGCTTATGTGGCTAAGTTACGGGCTGGACGATCCCCACAACGTCCAGGCTGAATCTGGGGTCCACCCAGCCTCCTGTTCAGTGGGTACTGGGATTCGAATCCCGGCGGAGGCAAGAGACTTTCCTCCCAAGCAACTCGACAGGCTCTGGGGCCCACCAACATTCCTATTCAGTGCCCCCGGGAGTATTTCCCTGGACTAAATCGATAGAGGCGTGAAGGAGACAACTCACCGCCATTTCTTACTGAGGTAAAAAAAAAGAAAGAAAGAAAGAAAAGAAACGGGGAACTACACCTCCATTTTCCCATATGCCTTCATGGCTGGCACAGGAACAACTCTACGTACTGTGTTACGTTGTAACAGATTTCACTGTAATTATGACATCGCAGGCAGAGCAATATGTAAAGGGGGATTTACACAGTGGCAGATTCAAGAAGTTTTCTGGGCGGAGGGAGGGGGTGGGGAGCGATTGTGTTTAATAACGAAAAAAAATGAAACTTGGTAGGAAAAATACAAACAGTGTGAAATAGTGGTTTATTCTGAAAGAAAGTCATGTAAACAAGAATAAAACAAAAACTGTTATTAGTATCAAATATTGTCTTTCACTACTCTGTCTGCATATTAGGTAAATTAGGAGCTTAAATGTGAATTAGAAGTAGTTTTACAAGTAGTCATAAAAATAAAATTAATATCTGACAAAAAATCTAATTTTGCTTCTAAAATAAAGTAAAATAAATTTG
>Ga0123355_10009419_pt1 | contig 14845 bp, 12 predicted proteins | sample TergutEmb28metaG_3_FD_89872 | JGI IMG/M metagenome (GOLD analysis project Ga0123355, IMG submission 89872) | Embiratermes neotenicus P1 segment gut microbial communities from Petit-Saut dam, French Guiana - Emb289 P1 | ecosystem: Host-associated > Arthropoda: Insects > Digestive system > Gut ...
CGGGGCGACGAGCCACGGGATCGCGCATGACGCCTCGACGGCCTCGGCGACCGACGCGTGCGGGGCCCGCGGTCGCCCGAACACGACCCGGCGGCCGCTGCCGCGGGCGACCGCGACGACTCGCAGCCTGCCGTCAAAGCGGCCCCCCAGCAGCCCCAGCTCACCGCGAAGCTCGGTGAACTCGCCGGCGGGCCGCGGCAGCGCCCGCAGCGCCGCCGCCCGGGCGAGCGCTCCGCCCGGCGCCGCCAGCGCCAGGCCGGCGGGCATCGCCGGCGCCGCGACGTCCAGCGCCACCGACACGCCCCAGGCGGCGATCGCCTCGGTCCGTTCGGCAGCGACCGTGGCGGCTCGCTCGGCGAGCGCGCGCGCCGTCCGGGCCGCCGCCGCAACCGACAGCTGCGGCCGCCCGGCGCCAGGCCGACCCTTGGCGACGAGTGCGCCGGGATCCGGTCCCGCTAGACCGGATCCCGGGTCAGCGACCTCGGGCGGGCGGCGGGGACGCTCACCTGCCGCCAGCCGCGCCGCGACCAGCGCTCCGGCCGACGTGCCGACGAAGTACTCGCAGCCCCGCAGGTCGATGCCGGCGGCGTCCTCGATCCCGGCCAGCACGCCGGTCAGCCACGCCTCGCCGAGCACGCCGCCGGCGCCGAGCACGAGGATGTCCGGACGCTGCTGCACGACCGCAGAGTACGGCATACACGCGTATGTGATAACGTACAGCCCGTGTCGACGACAGTGACACAGACCGAGGCGCTGGGAGCGCGGGTGCGGGCGCTGCGCGAGGCGATGGACCTGTCGCTGCGCGACCTGGCCGAGCGCAGCGGCGTCAGTGCGCCGATGCTCTCGCAGGTCGAGCGCGGCGAGACCTCGCCGACGCTGCAGGTGGCGGCGAGGATCGCCGCGGGCCTGGAGCTGCGGCTGTCGCAGCTGCTGCGCCTCGACGAGGACGGCGCGGTCACGATCGTTCGCCGCGGCGAGCGCCGCGCCGGCCCTGCCGCCCGCGGACACAGCCACGAGATCCTGACCCCGCCGCTGCCCGGCCAGCGGGCCGAGCTGAGCCGGCACACGCTCGCGCCGGGCGCGACGACGGGCGGGCCCGGCGATCCGCCGATGCACGAGCCGGGCAGCCGCGAGACCGCGCTGGTCGAGTCGGGCTCGCTCGTGCTGGCCTGCGACGGCCAGCGCTACGAGCTCGCGGCGGGCGACTGCGTCACGTTCGACGCTGATCTGCCACACCATTTTGAAAACCCCGGAAGTGACGATGCCGTTCTGCTCGCGGTCGTGAGCGCCGGCCTGAGAAGGAGCTAGAACTGACGCGATGCCCAAGTCCCTGTTCGACAAGATCTGGGAGCGCCACGAGGTCGCGCCCGGACTTCTGTACATCGACCTGCACCTGGTCCACGAGGTCACGAGCCCGCAGGCGTTCGATGGCCTGCGAATGAACGGCCGTGGCGTCCGCCGGCCCGACCGGACGCTGGCCACCGCCGACCACAACGTCCCGACCGACGGCACGCCGGTGGCGGCCCGGATCAAGGACGAGCTGTCGCGGATCCAGGTGCAGACGCTGGAGCGCAACTGCGCCGAGTTCGGGATCCCGCTGTACTCGCTCGGCTCCGAGCACCAGGGGATCGTGCACGTGATCGGCCCCGAGCTGGGTGTGACGCAGCCGGGGATGACGATCGTCTGCGGCGACTCGCACACCGCCACCCACGGGGCGTTCGGCGCGCTTGCGTTCGGGATCGGCACGAGCGAGGTCGAGCACGTGCTGGCGACCCAGTGCATGGTCCAGGCCAAGCCGAAGTCGATGCGGATCGGGTACCAGGGTGCGCTCGGCTACGGGGTCACCGCCAAGGACCTGATCCTCGCGACGATCGGCCAGATGGGCGTCGACGGCGCCGTCGGCCACGTCGTCGAGTACGCCGGGCCGGCGATCGAGCGGCTGTCGATGGAGGGCCGGATGACCGTCTGCAACATGACGATCGAGGGCGGCGGACGGGCCGGGATGGTGGCCCCCGACGAGACGACCTTCGAATACGTGATCGGGCGTCCCGGCGCGCCCGCGGCGGTGCCCGACGACTGGCGCGACCTGCGCACCGAGGATGGCGCCGAGTTCGACCGCGAGGTGGTCGTCGACGCGGCAGCGCTGAGTCCGATGGTGACCTGGGGCACCAACCCCGGGATGGTCGCGCAGGTCACCGACTCGGTGCCGGCGCCCGAGTCCGAGCAGGACGAGCGGGCGCTCGACTACATGGGTCTGGCGGCTGGGACGCCGATCGAGCAGATCCGGCTGGACCGTGTCTTCATCGGTTCCTGCACGAACTCGCGAATCGGCGACCTGCGGGCCGCCGCCGAGGTGGTCGGCGGGCGCCGCGTCGCCGACGGCGTCTACGCGATGGTCGTCCCGGGGTCGGCCCAGGTCAAGGCCCAGGCCGAGGCGGAGGGCCTCGACGAGGTCTTCCGGTCCGCCGGCTTTGACTGGCGCGGAGCCGGCTGTTCGATGTGCCTGGGAATGAACCCCGACATCGCGGCTCCCGGGGAGCGGGTCGCCTCGACCTCGAACCGGAACTTCGAGGGTCGCCAGGGGCGCGGCGCGCGCTCGCACCTGGTGTCGCCCCAGATGGCCGCCGCGGCGGCGATCGCCGGCCACTTCGTCGACATTCGCAACTGGAGCTGACCCCATGAGAGCAATAGAGACGATCACCGGCCGCGTGTCGGTCCTGAACCGGGACGACATCGACACCGACCAGATCATCCCCAAGCAGTTCCTCAAGCGGATCGAGCGGACCGGCTTCGGCGAGTTCCTGTTCTACGACTGGGCCAAGGAGCCGGGATGGGAGCTGCCGAAGAACCCGATACTGGTCGCGGGGCGCAACTTCGGGTGCGGCTCGAGCCGCGAGCACGCCCCGTGGGCGCTCGAGGACTACGGCTTCCAGGCGATCATCGCGCCGAGCTTCGCCGACATCTTTCGCTCCAACTCCACCAAGATCGGGCTGCTGCCGGTGCAGCTGCCGCCGCAGGTCTGCGAGTCGATCGCGCAGGCCGGCGAGGCGCAGGTCGACCTGGCGGCACAGGAGGTCCGGTGGCCGGGCGGGACGGCGAGGTTCGAGATCGACCCCGAGATCAAGCGTCGCCTGCTCGGCGGGCTCGACGACATCGCCCTGACGCTCGCCCAGGGCGACGCGATCGCCTCGTACGAGTCGGCCCGCGAGCGGCCGGGTCCGGTCACGACCGCGCTATGAGCATTCCGCCCGCGTCGAGGGCGTTCTCCGCGTATGCGCACGAGTACACGGCCGTGCGCCGGCGGGTGGTCCCCGGTTACGACGACTTCTATGGGTCGGTGATCGATTCGCTGCGGCTCCTGGGTGACGGCGCGATCGCCCGAGTCATCGACCTCGGTGCCGGTACCGGGTTGCTGAGCGACCACGTCAGCTCGGCGTTCCCGGGGGCGAGGTTCGAGCTGCTCGACGGGTCGGCGGAGATGCTCTCCGAGGCGCGCGAACTGCTGGGCGATCGGGTCGTCGCCGAGCACCTGGGCGACATGGCGCACGGCCTGCCGGGAGGACCGTTCGACGCCGTCGTATCGGCGCTCGCGATCCACCATCTGGCGGACGCCGACAAGAAAAAGGTCTACGAAATGGCCCACGATGCGCTGCGCCCGGGCGGCCTGTTCGTCAACGCCGAGCAGGTCGCCGGACCGACGCCCGAGCTGGAGGCGGTCTACCAGCGGCGCTGGGGCGACGACTGCCGGGCGCTCGGCGCGAGCGAGGACGAGATCGCGCTGTCACGCGAGCGCCGGCGCCACGACCGCTCGACCGACGTCGAGACGCAGCTGCGGTGGCTTCGCGAGGCCGGCTTCGCCCACGTCGACTGCGTCTACAAGTCGTGGAGCATGGCGACCCTGGTCGGCGTCAGGGCGGGCGGGTCGCGATGAGCACCCCGGAGCGCGACTGGGACGCGGCGACCTACGACCGGGTCTCGGCGCCGCAGCAGGAGTGGGCCCGCGAACAGCTGGGACGGCTGCGGCTGCGCGGCGACGAGGTCGTGCTCGACGCCGGCTGCGGGTCCGGGAGGGTCACCGCGCTGCTGGTCGAGATGCTGCCGGACGGACGTGTGTACGCGGTCGACGTCGCGCCGTCGATGGTCGAGCACACGCGGGCGGCGCTCGGCGGCCGGGTCACCGCCTACTGCCAGGACCTGACCGAGCTGTCGCTGCCCGAACCGGTCGACGCGATCTTCTCGAACGCGACCTTCCACTGGATCTCCGATCACGGGCTGCTGTTCCGGCGGTTGTTCGAGACGCTCAGACCCGGCGGCCGGCTGGTCGCCCAGTGCGGCGGTGCCGGCAACATCGACGCCTTCCGGGTGCTGGCCGACGAGGTCGCGACGACCGGGGAGTTCGCACGGTACTTCGAGGGCTGGAAGGGTCCGTGGAACTACGCCGGCGCCGAGGCGACCGCGGAGCGACTGCGCGAGGCCGGGTTCGTCGAGGTCGAGACCTGGCTCGAGCCGCGCCCGACGCTGCTCGAGGATCCGCGTCCGTTCGTCCAGACGGTCTGCCTGGTGCGGCACCTGGATCGGCTGCCGCCGGAACTGCACGGGCGCTTCCTCGACGCCGTGCTGGAGCGGGCGGGGGTGCCGCTGCTGCTGGACTACGTGCGGCTGAACATGGACGCGAGTCGTCCAGTGGAGTAGCGGCCCGCGGCAGACGTCAGCCGCGCGGCGGATCGCGGATCCACCATCTGGCGGACGCAGGTTCCACCCGACGGGGACTTACGCCGGTGCGGGCTGACCCGTACCCTGGGTTCGTGGCCGTCAAGCAGTCCGCCCGACGGATCTCGGTGAACGCCGCCTACGAGCGGCTCGCTCGCTTCGTCGTGCGCTTCCGGTGGGGGGTCGTCGCGTTCTGGCTCGCCGCCGCGGTCGTGACCACCGCCGCGTTCCCGTCGCTGTCGAGCGAGGTCAACGACAACAACAGTGCGTTCCTGTCGCAGACGGCGCCGAGCACCAAGGCCGCGAACCTGGCGACGCCGCTGCTCGGCGGCGGCGCCTCGGGCCGGGTCAGCTCGATCCCGATCGTCGCCGTTCGCGACGACGGCCAGCTGACGCCCGCCGACCTGGCCGCGATCTCCCGTGCGGCGACGCTCGCGGCGCGCGTCCCGCATGTGCAGTCGGCAACGGTGCTGGGCCTGTCGGCCGATGGCCAGGCCGCGCAGATCCGGGTGCGGGCGAACGTCAGCGTCAGCGCCGACATCACCAAGGACAAGCCGATCATCGATGGGCTGCAGGCCACCTTCCCGCACGCCGGTGCGCCCCCCGGGCTCCGGTTCCACGTGGCCGGTCAGGTCGCGACGCTGGTCGCCAACCAAACCAGCTCCAACCGGGCTGAGGGCCAGGTGGAGGTGTTCTCGTTCCTGTTCGTGATCGTGCTGCTGCTGATCGTGTTCCGGTCGCCGTTGGCGGCGCTCGTGACGCTGCTGCCGAGCGGTCTGGCGCTGCTGATCTCGATGCGGGTGATCGGCGGTCTGGGTCAAGCCGGGGTGCAGATCTCCTCGATCACCCAGATCCTGCTGATCGTGCTGCTGATCGGCGCCGGCACCGACTACGGCCTGTTCCTCGTGTTCCGCGTCCGCGAGGAGCTCCGCGACGGCCGCGAACCCCGAGAGGCGGTCGAGCGTGCGCTGGTCCGGGTCGGCGAATCGATCACCGGCTCGGCCGGCACCGTGATCCTGGCGCTGCTGACGCTGCTGCTCGCCACTTTCGGCCTGTACCACGACCTCGGGCTGCCGCTCGCGACCGGCGTCGCGGTGATGCTGCTGATGGGCCTGACGCTGCTGCCGGCGATGCTCGCGATCCTGGGCAGGCGGGCGTTCTGGCCGTCGAAGATCGAGCCCGGTGTCCAGCGCGAGGGCGTCTGGGGCAAGGTGGCCAGCAGGGTGGTCCAGCGACCGGCGCTGACGGTGGGCCTCGGCGTGCTCGTGTTCCTTGGGCTCGCCGCCGGCGCGCTCGGGTACACCGCGGGCGGTTTCGGCGGCGACAACAACCCGCCCAAGGGCTCGGACGCCGCCGCCGGCAACGCCGCCCTGGCCCGGCACTACCCGCAGTCGAGCAGCAACCCGTCGAACCTGGTCCTCGCCTACGGCAGCTCGCTGTGGCAGCAACCGGGGCGGATCGCCGCGGCCGAGAGGTCGCTTCGCGGCTCGGGAGCGTTCCGGACGCTCGCCGGCCCGCTCAACCCGAACGGAACGGTGCTGACGCCAGCCGAGCTCACGCTCCTCTACACCAAGGCCGGGCCGCCTCAACACCTGCCGGTGACACCGCCGGCGGGGCTTGCCGTCTCCCGTCGCGTTTACGACGCCTACCGCAACAACGCGCTGTTCATCTCGGCCGACGGGCGCGTGATCCAGTTCGAGGCCGCGCTCACGGCCGGCAACCAGTCGTCGACCGCGGCGATGAACGCGACCCCGCATATCCGGACGGTCCTGACGGCCGCCGGGGACGCGTCGGGCGCCGTCGACACCGGCGTCGCCGGCGAGGCCGCCGCCGTCTATGACATCAACCGTTCGGCCAACCGCGACCTCGTGGTGATCGTGCCGATCGCGATCGTCGCGATCGGGATCCTGCTGGCGCTGGTGCTCCGCAGCGCGGTCGCGCCGCTGTACCTGATCGTCAGCGTTGCCCTCTCCTACCTGGCGTCGCTGGGGATCGCGACGATCGCCTTCATCGACATCGGCGGCGAGGGCGGGATCAGCTTCATCCTGCCGTTCCTGATGTTCATCTTCCTGCTCGCGCTCGGCGAGGACTACAACATCCTCGTGATGACGAGGATCCGCGAGGAGGCCAGGACGCTGCCGCTGCGCGAGGCCGTGGTCAAGGCGATCTCCCGGACCGGCTCGACCGTGACCTCGGCAGGCATCATCCTCGGCGGGACCTTCGCCGTGTTCGCGATCGTCGGCGGCGGCGGTTCGGGCGGTAGCCAGCTGCGCGCGATCGGGTTCGGGTTGGCCGCCGGCATCCTGATGGACACGTTCCTGGTCAGGACGCTGCTGGTGCCCTCCACCGTGATCCTGCTCGGCCGCTGGAACTGGTGGCCGTCGCACCTGAGCCGTGCGCCGGAGCCCGAGCGGGGCGGCGGCGACCGGCTGGCGCAGCCCGAGCCGGTGGCTGAGAGGACCTGAGGCTCCGTCCCGCCAGCGTGTCCACCGCGACCGTCGACTGGAACGTCCGCGCCGAGCAGGCTCACTCGACGCTGATCGAGCTCTACCTGCGGCCGCGGGGGCTCCCGGGCCTCGGCCGGCTGCGCTCCCCACCGTCGTCGCTCGATGACCGGTTTTCGGCCAGCTACTGGTGGCAGGCGCAGCTGCTGGATGCGCTGGTCGACGCCCAGCAGCGCGCCCCGAGCGTCGCCGGCGCCCGCCGGATCAGGTCGCTGATGTTCGGACAGTGGCTGGCGAACCACGGCACGATGCGCCGCGACTACTACGACGACATGTGCTGGATGGCGCTGGCGCTGCTGCGCGCCGGCCGCCGCCGGGCGGCGACGAGGCTGTGGGACGCGATCCGGGCCGGGTGGAACGAACAGCACGGTGGCGGGATCCCATGGCGGGTGCAGCAGCCGTACTACAAGAACACCCCGTCGAACGGACCGGCGGCGATCCTCGCGGCGCGGCTCGGCGACGATCGCTGGGCGACGCGGATCGTCGACTTCATGGAGGCGGTGCTGATCGACACGGCGACCGGGGAGGTGCTCGACGGGATCGACCGAAAGGGCGATGGCCTGCCGGACGAGCGCCAGTTCTCGTACAACTACGGCGTTGCGCTGGGGGCCGAGCTCGCGGTCGGGCGGCGGGCGGTCGCCGAGCGGATCGCGGCGACCGGGATCGCCCGCTGCGCCCCCGATGGGTCGCTGCGCTCCGAGGGCGACGGGGACGGGTCGCTGTTCAAGGGGATCCTCGCGCGGAACCTGGTCGACATCGGGACTGACGATGCGCGGTCCACGGTGCTCGCGACCGCCGAGGCGTTCTGGGCCAACCGCGACCCGGCGGGGCGGTTCGGCCTCGACCCTCTGACCCCACCGGACGGTCCGGTCCAGCTCGGCGCGATGGTCGCGGGGGTGATCGTCGTCGAGATGGCGGCGCGGATCCAGCGCGAGTCTGAGCGCCAGGAGTGACGGTGGCGGCCACGTGGCCGCCACCGTCGGGCCCCCAGGGCAAATCCGGGTCCGGTAGCGTCTCCGCGGCTATGGCCTCGAAAATCGTGCTGCTGCCGGGCGACGGGATCGGCCCGGAGATCATGGCGCCGACGCTGGAGGTGCTCGCCGCCGTCGGCGCCGAGCTCGAGTACGAGCAGCACCTGTTCGGCGGCGCCTCGATCGACTCCCACGGCGTGGCGCTGACCGACGAGGTGCTGGCCGCGTGCCGGGCCGCAGACGCGGTGCTGCTGGCGGCCGTCGGCGGGCCCAAGTGGGACACGACCGACCCGGCCAAGCCCCGGCCCGAGCAGGGCCTGCTGGGGCTGCGCAAGGGCCTCGGCCTGTACGCCAACCTGCGCCCGGTGCGGCCCCTGCCGGCGCTGTATGAGGCGAGCCCGCTGAAGCGCGAGGTCATCGAGGGCACCGACCTGCTGGTGGTCCGCGAGCTGACCGGCGGGATCTATTTCGGCGAGAAGACGCGCACGCCGGACAGCGCCTCCGATCTGTGTCTGTACACGCGCGCGGAGGTCGAGCGGATCGCCCGGGTCGCGTTCGGCGCCGCCCGCCGGAAGGTGACGAGCGTCGACAAGGCGAACGTGCTCGAGACCAGCCGCTTCTGGCGCGAGCTCGTGCGCGAGCTGCATACGCGGGAATTCCCGGACGTCGAGCTCGAGCACGTGCTGGTCGACAACGCCGCCATGCAGCTCGTCTCGGCGCCCGCGAGGTTCGACGTGATCGTCACCGAGAACATGTTCGGCGACATCCTCAGCGACGAGGCAGCGACGCTGACCGGCTCGATCGGAATGCTGCCGAGCGCGTCGCTCGGCGAGCCCGGAAAACCCGGCCTGTTCGAGCCCGTGCACGGGTCGGCGCCCGACATCGCCGGCACCGGCGCCGCCAATCCGCTGGCGATGTTCCTATCGGCGGCGCTGATGCTCCGCCACGGACTCGGCCTGGAAGCCCAGGCGGCGTCGATAGAATCGGCTGTTGACCGCGCGCTCGCGGATGGCCTGCGGACGCGCGACCTGGGAGGGAGCGCCGGTACGCGCGAGGCCACTCAGGCAGTCCTTTCGAACCTCTAACGCCCCATCAGCAAGGAGCACCACGTGGAACAAGCGGACCTCATCTGGCACAACGGCGAGCTCGTTGCCTGGGAGGACGCGAAGGTACACGTACTGACCCACGGGCTCCACTACGGAACCGGGGTGTTCGAGGGCGTCCGCGCCTACGAGACCGAGCTCGGACCGGCGGTCTTCCGTCACGCCGACCACATCGACCGCCTGTTCAACTCGGCCGAGCTCTACTACATGCCGATCCCCTTCTCCAAGGAGGAGGTCCGCGCTGCCACTCACCAGCTGCTCGTCGCCAACGGGCTCCGGGAGTGCTACATCCGCCCGTTCGCGTACCGCGGCTACGGGACGATGGGGCTGTTCCCGCTGGAGGCGCCGGTCGACGTGACGATCGCCGCGTGGCCGTGGGGTGCCTACCTCGGCGAGGCTTCGAAGGAGTCCGGGATCCGGGCCAAGGTCGCGAGCTGGCGCCGGCTCCCGCACGACTCGCTGATCCCGCACGCGAAGGCCACCGGCCAGTACCTGAACAGCATCCTCGCCAAGATCGAGGCGACCAAGGCCGGCTACCAGGAGGCGATCCTGCTCGACCAGCACGGGTTCGTCTGCGAGGGCTCCGGCGAGAACATCTTCGTCGTCAAGGGCGGGGTGGTGCTGACGCCGCCGCAGACGGCGGGAATCCTCGACGGCATCAGCCGCCGCTCGATCCTGCAGATCGCCCGCGACATCGGGATCGAGCTCGTCGAGCGCGACATCGCGCGGGCCGAGCTGTACCTCGCCGACGAGGTGTTCGTGACCGGCACCGCGGCCGAGCTCGTCCCCGTCACCGAGATCGACGACCACGCCGTCGGAGACCACCGCCGGGGTCCGGTCACGACCGAGATCCAGCGGGTGTTCGAGGACGCCCTGCACGGGCGCGACCCGCGCTACCACGAGTGGCTCGACGTCGTCTCGGTGCCGGCGCCCGACGCTGCGCCGGTCGCCGGCTCGGCCTAGGACGGCGTCGTGACCGCTGATGGCACCAGGGTGGAGCTGTACGACACGACCCTGCGCGACGGGATGCAGGGCGAGGGGATGTCGCTGTCCGCGCACGAGAAGCTGCGGGTCGCGCACCGGCTCGATCAGCTCGGGATCGACCTGATCGAGGCCGGCTTCCCGAGCTCGAACCCGAAGGAGCTCGAGCTGTTCGAGCTGCTCTCACGCGAGCGCTTCGAGCACGCCGAGATCGCCGCCTTCGGGATGACCCGCAGGCGCGGCCTGCGGGCCGACGAGGATCCGGCCCTGCAGGTGCTGGCGGACTGCTTCGCGCCGGTCTGCACGCTGGTCGGCAAGACCTGGGCGCTGCACCTCGAAAAGGTCGTCAAGGTCGATCGCCAGGAGAACCTGCGGATGATCGCCGACTCGATCGCGTTCCTGGTCGGCGCCGGCAAGCGCGTCGTCTACGACGCCGAGCACTTCTTCGACGGGTTCGCCGACGACCGCGAGTACGCGCTCGCGTGCCTGCGCGCCGCCGTTCACGCCGGGGCGGAGACCGTGACGATCTGCGACACCAACGGCGGCACCCTGCCCGACGGGGTCGCGGCGGCGACGGCGGCGGTCGTCGCCGAACTGGCACCGACCGGCGTCAGGGTCGGGATCCACTGTCACGACGACGCCGGCTGCGGGGTCGCCAACTCGTTGGCGGCGGTCGTCGCGGGCGCCACACACGTGCAGGGGACGATGAACGGCTACGGCGAGCGCTGCGGCAACGCCAACCTGGTGACGATCATCCCGAACCTGCAGCTGAAGCTCGGCCGCGAGTGCGTCACCGCCGAGCAGCTCGGCTCGCTGACCGCAGCGGCGCACTTCTTCGACGAGCTCGTGAACTTCACCCCCGACCCCGACCAGCCGTACGTCGGGCGCAACGCGTTCGCCCACAAGGGCGGGATGCACGTGGCCGGCGTCAACGCCGACCCCAGCACGTTCGAGCACGTCGACCCGCAGGTGGTCGGCAACGACCGCGAGGTGCTCGTCTCGGAGCTGTCGGGCAAGGGGACGGTGATCGCGGGCGCGACCCGGGCGGGCATCACGGTCGACGACGCGGCCGCCGTGCGCGTGCTGGAGCAGGTCAAGGAGCGCGAGCATCGCGGCTACCAGTACGAGGCGGCCGACGGCTCGTTCGAGCTGCTGCTGCGCAAGGAGACCGGCGACTACGAGCCGCTGTTCCTGCTCGAGTCCTGGCGGACGATCGTCGAGAAGCGCGCCGACGGTCGCGTCGAGACCGAGGCGACGATCAAGATCTGGGCGCCGCCGGGCCCCGACGGCGAGCGCTACGTCCGCACAGCCGAGGGCAACGGCCCGGTCCACGCGCTCGACCGCGCCCTGCGGGCCGCGCTCGTCGAGATCTACCCGCAGCTCTCCGAGATCGAGCTGGTCAACTTCAAGGTCCGGATCCTCGACAGCTCGAAGGGGACCGATTCGGTCACGCGAGTTCTGCTCGACTCCTCCGACGGCGTCGGCGAGTGGGGCGCGATCGGGGTCTCCGAGAACGTGATCGAGGCCTCGTGGGAGGCGCTGGTCGACTCGCTCGAGTCCGGCATGCGGCAGCTCGACCGCCGGCGGACCGGCGCCGACGCGGCCCACACGACGCCGTGAACGGCGATTCTTCGTGGTCCGGCCTAGCGGGGCCGGACCACGAGCCGATACCGCTCGCCAGGCCGGTCATCGGTCCCCGCGAGGAGCAGCTCGTGCTCGAGGTGCTGCGCTCCGGCGCGCTGTCGCTGGGACCGCGGCTGCCCGAGTTCGAGCGCGCGTTCGCGGCTGCGGTCGGGGCCCCGTTTGCCAGCGCCGTGTCGTCCGGCACGGCCGGGCTGCACCTGGCGCTGCGGGCGGTCGGTGTGGCTGCCGGCGACGAGGTGATCACGACCCCGTTCTCGTTCGTCGCCAGCGCCAACGTCGCCGTCTACGAGCGGGCGCGGCCGGTGTTCGCCGACATCGACCCGGTGACGCTGAACCTCGACCCGGGCGCGGCCGGCGCGGCCGTCAACGACCGCACGGCCGCGGTGCTGCCGGTGCACGTGTTCGGTTACCCAGCCGACATGGTCGCGCTCGAGCGGCTGGGGCTGCCGATCGTCGAGGATGCCTGCGAGGCGCTCGGGTCCGTCTACGCCGACGGCGGGCCCGTCGGCGCCCGCGGCCATCCCGCGGTGTTCGGTTTCTATCCCAACAAGCAGATCACGACCGGCGAGGGCGGCGTCGTCACCTGCGCCTCGGCCGAGCTGAAGGAGCGGCTGGACTCCGAGCGCAACCAGGGCAGGGCGCCCGACATGGGCTGGCTCGACCACGACCGCCTCGGCTTCAACTACCGCTTGACGGACATCGCCTGCGCGCTCGGGCTGGCGCAGCTCGAGCGGCTCGAGCAGCTGCTCGGCGGCCGCGAGCGGGTCGCCGGCTGGTACCGCGAGGCGCTGGCGGAACTCGCGTCGGCCGGCCCCGACGACGGGGTGACGCTGCCCTGCGAGGACGCCGGGACCGCCCGGCGCGGCTGGTTCGTGTTCGCCGTGCAGCTGCCGCGCCGCCGCGACCGCGACAGCATCGTCAGGGCGCTCGGCGCCCTCGGGATCCCGGCCAAGCCGTACTTTCCGGCGATCCACCTGATGTCCTACTACCGCGAGACCTTCGGCCACCGTGAGGGCGAGTTCCCCGTTTGCGAGGACGTCGCCGGCAGGTCTGTCGCGCTGCCGTTCTTCCCCGAGATGACCGAGGGACAGGTGGCACGCGTCGCCGCGGCGCTGGCGGGGGTGCTCGCGGGCGCGTCCAAGGTCGAGGTAGCATCGCGCGACTGATGTCGCGCTTCGCCGAGCCCCAGGACGACGCCTTCCGACGTCTGAACGATTCGCTCGCGGTCGATCGCCGGCTGTGGCCGTTCGACGTTCAGCAGTCGATCTCGCACGCCTCGATGCTGGCCGCTCGCGGGATCATCACCGACGCCGACCGCGACGCGCTGATCCGCGCGCTGGAAGCTGTCGCCGACGAACTGCGCGACGGGCGGTTCCCGTTCCAGGAAGGCGACGAGGACATCCACATGGCGATCGAGCGGCGCGTCACCGAGCTTGCCGGCGAGGCCGGCGGGCGCCTGCACACCGCGCGCTCGCGCAACGATCAGGTGGCGACCGACGTGGCGATGTTCACCCGCCAGGCGGCGCTCGACTCGGCGGCGGCGACGATGGAGCTGGCCGAGACCCTGATCGACCTGGCCGAGCGCCACGTCGACTGGCCGATGCCCGGGTATACGCACCTGCAGCGTGCCCAGCCTGTGTATCTCAGCCACCACCTGCTCGCCTACGTCTGGATGCTCCTGCGCGACGCCCACAGGTTCGAGGCGGCGCTGGCGGGAACGACGGCGCTCCCGCTCGGGGCGGGAGCGCTGGCTGGAGTCAACTTCGACACCGACCGCCTGATGGTCGCCGCCGAGCTCGGGTTCTCGAGCGCCGCCGAGAACTCGATCGACGCGGTTTCGAACCGCGACTTCGTGCTCGACTACCTGGCTGCGGCGGCCACCTGCGCGACCCATCTGTCCCGGCTCGGCGCCGAGATCGTGCTGTGGTCGAGCGAGGAGTTCGGCTTCTGCGAGGTGTCGGACGCGTGGGCGTCGGGGTCCTCGATCATGCCGCAGAAGAAGAACCCGGACGCCGCCGAGCTGCTGCGCGCGAAGGCGCCGCGGATCGCCGGGCATCTGGTCGCGGTCCACGGCGTGCTGCACGGGCTCCCGCTGACCTACAACAAGGACCTGCAGGAGGACAAGGAGCACCTGTTCGACGCCGTCGACACGCTGGAGTTGTCGCTCGCCGCCGCCCGCGGGATGCTGGCGACGATCACGTTCAGGCGCGAGCGCCTCGCGGCGGCCAGCGGCGACGAGTTCCTCGCGGCCACCGACGTGGCCGATCTGCTGGTCAAGCGGGGGCTTCCGTTCCGCCAGGCCCACGGCGTCGTCGCGGGCCTGGCCCGGGTCGCGATCACCAGCGGGCGAACCCTGTCGGATCTGTCGGAGGACGAGCTGCGGGCGGCTTCGCCGCTGCTGGACGGGGAGAGCTTCTACGCGCTGCTGCGGGACGGTGCGTGGCTCGAGTCGAAGGTCTCGCGCGGCGGCACGGCACTCGTCGCCGTGCGCGCGCAGATCGCCCACGCACGGGAGGCGTTGGCGCGGGCACGGTCCGGGCGGCATTGAAAGCCGCGTTCTACCGGCGCCCGGTGCTCGAGGTGGCCCGCGACCTGGTCGGGTGCCTGCTGCGGTACGACGGTTGCACCGGGATCATCGTCGAGACCGAGGCCTACCACGATTCCGAGCCGGCGTGTCACGCGTTCGTCGGCCTGACGCCGCGGACCGAGACCCTGTTCGGGCCGCCCGGCCTGGCGTACGTCTACCGCTCCTACGGGGTTCACGCGCTGCTCAACGCCGTCAGCGAGCCCGAGGGCGTCGGCGCGGCCGCCCTGATCCGGGCACTCGAGCCGGTGTCGGGAGTTGAGGCGATGGCGGTCCGCCGCGGGATGGACCCGAGCAGGCTGCGGGATCTGTGCTCGGGCCCCGGCAAGCTCACGCAGGCGTTCGGGA